>Ga0265299_10002411_pt1 | contig 19354 bp, 6 predicted proteins | sample AusTroGonzalo_MG_4_FD_193485 | JGI IMG/M metagenome (GOLD analysis project Ga0265299, IMG submission 193485) | Bovine rumen microbial communities from tropical cattle in Woodstock, Queensland, Australia - Gonzalo_02 | ecosystem: Host-associated > Mammals > Digestive system > Stomach > Rumen ... | reverse complement strand
CGCCATTCCACTCAAACTCCTCACACACCGTTCTTTCCTCCGTCGCGATATACATAACGTTTACTAGTACCGAATCTTCATTCTGACAACTCGAAATCGGGGTAAAGACGATGTCATCAAGACCGAAGTCGTTACCATCTCCATTACTGTTTTGATTAAGGATAGTCAAAATGGCGGATGTGCTGTTACCACTGTACCACACCTCATAATAGGGCTGCCATGAGTTCAGCACACTTGGGGAATGGAAAATCGGACCAAGCTGTGTGCCGTTGACACTGAACTGCAACAATGCATACGCACCATACAAGTTAGAGCTATTTGTGGAGGCGACCTGCGCTGAAAACACATAATAAGTGTTCGGTGTAACAGATACCGTTTGTTGCCATACCGTAGCATTAGGCGTTATGGCTCCATCTACAAGCATAAACTGCCCTGTTGCTCCACTCCCGTACAGATGATTGCTTCCCCAAACCAAAATACCATCTGTGGTAATAGTATAATGTCCATATTGGCCAGACCCCATGCCGTTGAAAACATAATCGGTTCCAAATCCCACATTCCCCTGCTCAAAATCCCCATTCTCCACCAAATTATCGACAACGTCCGCACCGTAATTTTGTCCTGTGAGGTAATACATAGTGGGAGCCTCCGGACTCACCATCAGGGATGAACCACCGGTCAGGATATTCCCCCCTGAATCTGTCCAATAGAGAATATCGGCTCCTGATGCCCACAAATTTGCTGAAGTACCGGCGATAATGGTCGTATCAGGCGTATGACTTAATTCCGGATAGGGGATAATCGTCAGGTGTAATGTGTCCGCGCTCAGACAGCCGTCTGCATTGGTATATTCGTACGTGTAAGTACCCGACTCCGTGTAAGTCGTACCATGCCACAAATATCCGCCGCATGTATCAACTGAAAACACGGAATGATTACCATACAAAACCGTGATGGTGTGTTCCACCGTGTCCGCACACCCGCCGGAAGTAGTGACGGTGACGGTGTAGGCGGTGGTTTGGTCAGGCGTCACAGTGATGGACGAGTTGGTATCGCCGGTGTTCCATAGGTACGATGCATCAACATTTTCATAGTAGGAGAAACTGCGCACGGCCCGAGCTACACGGAAAGTGTTTTTGTCAACTGCATAGATACGGCCATCGTAAAAACTCACACACCAAGCCTGACTCGCCGAGCCTTCCACACTACTCCAATACTCAGATTGATTGACAGGCAGGCCCCATCCTTCTTTCAATGGTATTCCGCCTGCGTTAATAATACTGGTTTCAATCAGGGGTAGCATGCCATATAGGATGAAAAGTTGTCCAACCGTGGGCAAATACCATCCGTTATCAAAGTCAACCAAACCAGCCGCATATTCACCACCGCCGTTTTGTGCCGACCGAATCGCCTGCGTGTGCTCATTGCCCGCAAGATCCTCAAGCACAAGTTGGTTGTTATTTTGACTATAATTAGGTATTCCTCCGATATCTGCAATCCCCCCCCATACACATAACGTATCAGAGACATCATTAAGAGCCACCACCCATCCTCCGCTTCCGTCTGGGAAAAGATAATAAACAACACCTTTGCTACCGTCAGGAGCCGTATATACGTCTCCAATATGATATGCTTGTCCTAAGACTGTGGTCGTCAAAAAAGACAGTGTCAATATGAGTATAATTTTTTTCATCACATGGCATTTTAGAAGGATCGAACACTCCTAATTCTAAAATTAGGATTCCACAAAAATCTTTTATTGTGGTTCATAACGTAACCAGTACTCGCGACATTCCAAGCGTCTTGTTTACTATACTCCGTAGAAGTATGATACACGCTATATATCGTGGATGGGAATTGCGTACCACCTACTATTTGTAAAGTAGGGTTGATATCATTGATTTCGGTTACAAGAATGGTTGCCTGTCCTAAGGCTGGCAAATACCAGCCATTGTCAAAATCAACCGCGTATGCAACGGGATATTCCTCTGCATTCCCATCCGATCTTATAATCTGCGTGTTTCCATACCCGTCAAAATCCGTTATAGCTGTTCGTGGTTTGGAATAATTCACTAAACCTGTAATATCCCTTAGGACAGTGCTCCATCTCAGATTGATTTGTTGCTCATGCAGGTGCACTGCAAAACCGTGCTCGCCCGTGTTATCGACGTAAAACACGACCCCCAAGGCCGTTTTGCCCGCCACTGGCCAAGCGGAGGGTTTCACAATGCTGTTATCGGTGCAGAGGATGTCTCCAATGGCGATTGGCTGCAAATAGGTTATAGGTGTCGTACCCGTTGCCGTCGCCTGCAACGTGACCTCATTTCCCTCGCAGATGGTGTCGGCACTGACCGAAATGGTAGCCTGCGGCGTGTGGTCAACCGTCAGATGCAGAATCACCACGCTGTCGCAGCCGCCAGGCATCGGATAGGTGAACGTATAGTCACCACTTGCTGTGTACATTTGTCCGTTCCACTCGAACTCTTCGCAGGCGGTCTCATTGAAAGTGAGCGTATCGCGGTTGAATAACACTATTGTATGTGAAACCGTATCGGCGCACCCGTTAGAAGTAGTGACCGTAACCGTATAGGTGGTAGTCTGCGTGAGATTCACGGTGATGTCCGGAGTGGTATCTCCTGTGTTCCAGAGATAAGAGACAGAAACCGGTTCGTTTCCATAAGAAAAACTACGTACGGCGCGAACATAACAGTTGACGGATTTATTTTGATTGAATCGAAAATCACCCCTGGCATTAGATCCAGAGCCTCCGAAATGGACGGCACAAGCATTTTGGTAATCGGACTCGGAACTTGTCCAATACCAGCCAGTGGCCATCAGAGAACCTCCCGCATTGAGAATCGCTTCATTAATAACGGGCCGTTGTGCGAAGAGAATACTTAACTGTCCGGGAGATGGAAGATACCATCCATTTGCAAAATCCACTTTCCCGGCAGCATAAGTCTGTGAATTATTTTGAAAAGCACGGATTAGAGCCGTTTTTTGATAACCAGCTGTATCAAAATTAGCCTGCTGATAAGTAAAAATCCCATACATCAAATCAGGTATTTCCGGTATATCCAATGCATCACCCCATTTACATCCTGTAGATGCATCATTTAAGGCAACTACCCAACCTCCACTTCCATCAGGAAGCACAAAATACACAATGCCCTGGCTTCCATCGGGAGCTGTGTAGAGATCCCCCACATGATAAGCTTGTCCGCAAAGAGACAGTGTCATGGACATTAAAATTATAAATGCAAATCTGTTTTTCATAACCACCAACTAAAAAGTACAAATACTGCGCACCTTCACATTTATCGACCCTTGCTTAATACGTCCATATATTCCATTATCATTTTGCACCAATCCAGCATAAGTGCCATCGTATTCTGTAGAAGACCAATAATTATAATGCTCATCCTCCGGCAACGGTTGACCACCAACTAAGTTCAAAGAAGGATTGACAAACATAATAACTGAAATCAATATGCGCAACTGTCCGACGGCGGGAAGATACCAGCCGTTATCAAAGTCCACCGCATACGCTGCGGGATGGGTTTGTATCGTTCCCGCAGCTCGAATAGCCTGTGTATTCAAATACCCATCAAGATCGAAAGGGAGATTCTCGCCAGAATGATTCGGTAGATCAGGAATATCCAATTGAGAATTACCCCAATTAGCACTAGCCTGCTGGTTTTGCAAATGCACCGCCCACCCATGCTGGCCTGTGCTATCCACATAAAAAACGACACCCTTGGCCGTCTTGCCTTCCTCTGGCCACTCAGCGGGTTTCACAATGCTGTTGTCGGTGCAGAGAATGTCGCCGATGGCAACTGGCGGCACAAGCAGCAATGGTCTGGGAGGTACAATTGTCACATTCGTTTGCAATGTCACCTCATCTTCCCCACAGAGAGTATCAGTGGAAGCCACAACGGCAACATTTGGCGATTGCAAAAGGGTCAAGTGTAACGTCACCACACTGTCGCAGCCATTGGCCGCAGGGAACGTCTGCATATAGTCGCCGTCTTCCGTGTAGACCTGTCCGTTCCACACGTAACTGCCGCAGGCAATGGCTTCGACAAACTCTTCTACTACAGGTTTCACCGTAAGTTCCAAGAAGTGGGTAACCGGACAGTCACCCACAACCTCGACACGGGAGTGCGTGAATGTTCCCGGTATTGCCGTCTCCTCCGCCGTGATGGAGAAACCGTTGCCTTCATAGGCCTCGCCCTGGCAAGCCTCATCGTGAAACACCTGCGATTCAGCAACACTATTCACCACAATTGTATGTTCCGCCGTATCCGTGGACCCGCCCAAAGAAGAGACGGTGACGCTGTATGTGGTCGTCTGTGCAGGGGTCACAGTCACTTGAGGAGTATTGGCTCCGTTGGACCAAGAATAAGTGACACCTGGTACTGTTGTGTATATGAAGCTTCGCACCGCTCGGACACAACTAAGTGTGGATTTGGAGGCATTATTGAAATAGCCATAACTACACGACATTCGCCAAGCGCTTGATTCGTTACGTTCAGCACTCGTCCAATAAAACTCATCACTCAAAGGTGTACCGCCCGCGGCCACGATTGTTGGAGTGACAAAGGATAGCTGAGAGAAGAGCATGGAAAGTTGTGCGGGCGACGGAAGCACCCAGCCATTGTCAAAATCAACAGTTCCAGCCGCATATGTGGCATCATTGCCCTGGTAATTGCGAATCATTTGAGTGTTGGTGTAACCGGCTGTGTCCGAAAGGAGATTTTGGGAATAGGCATAGTCCCGGTTTTCCAATTCGGGCACGTCTGTCAGGTCGCCCCACGCGCAGCCGGAAGAGGCATCGTTCAACTCCACCGCCCAGCCGCCGCTCCCGTCGGGGTGCACAAAAAACACGACACCCAGACTTCCATCCGGAGCAACGTAAAGGTCACCCACCTTGTAGCTTTGGGCACTTAGCATTCCACAATAGCATAACAATATGAAAGTAAATATTTTTTTCATTATAAATGAATGATTGATTCAAGATTCAGAAATTTCTTACGCTACGCACTCTGCCCGTATTCGTCTTTAAGCTAGGATAAACGTAGCCAAAATAATTGACATACCAGGCATTAGTCTCATTGACTTCACTAGACGAAAGATAGTAATAGTTCATTTCCATCGGAAATTGAGATCCGCCGATTATCTGTAAAGATGCATTCAACAGAACAAATTCAGAGTATATAATGCGTAACTGGCCAGCAGCAGGAAGATACCAGTCGTTGTTGATATCCACTGCGTAAGCCGCCGGATATTGGGCGGAGCTGCCAGCAGCGCGTATTTTCAGCGTGTTGTTATAGCCGTCAAAGTCCGTTATCGCTCCGAGAGCATCGGCATAATTGGTCAAGGTAGGGATATCGGCGTTTTGGCCGTTAGGGTTCCATCTCAAAGACGTTCCCTGGTCATAGCGATGGATTGCCCAGCCGTGTTCGCCCGTGGAATCCACATAGCACACAACCCCCATTGCTGTCTTGCCCGCCACCGGCCAGTCCGATGGTTTCACAGTGGAGCCATCTGTGCAAAGAATGTCGCCCACCGCCACTGTCGGCACGTAATAGACGGGGACTCCTCCGGGCACAATGGCCTGAAGAGTCACCTCATTTCCTTCACAGATGGTATCCTCGGTGGCCACAACGGTAACTCCCGGAGGGTCCGTTAGCGTCAGATGCAGCGTCACCACAGAATCGCAACCATTGGCAGCGGTAAACGTCTGCGTGTAGTCGCCACTTTCATAGTAAGTAACCCCGTTCCAATTATAACTGCCGTGGGCGGTGGCCGAGGTTGTCGAAGCCACCGGCTCGTTCACCTTCAGTTGCAGCGTGAGGTTGGAGCTGCAGCCGCTGGTGGTCATCGTGCGCGTACGGGTGAGCGTGCCCGCCGTCTGGGTTTCATCCTCTGAAAGTGAGAACCCGTTGGCCTCATAGCCCGCGCCCTTGCAAATCGTGTCGTAAATCGTCTGCGCACTCCCCGACCCCACCAAAACGGTCTGCTCCGCCGTGTTGCTGCAACCGTAATCCGTGGTGGCCGTCACCGTGTAAGTCGTGGTCTGCGCAGGATTGACATTGATGTAGGGCTGCGTGCTGCCCGTGTTCCATTGGTAGGTCAGTGCGGTGTCGTAAGTGACTGAAGAATTGGTGAAGCTACGCACTGCACGAACACGGCAAGAGGTTGATTTGGCAACAGAATTGAAATATCCAGAATTTGCGCCTACGCCAAAAGTAACTCTCCATGCGTTTGAAGCATCCTTTTCTGCGCTACACCAATACCAGTCGTAAGCTAAAGCCGTACCCCCTGCATTGGTAATGGCGGTGGCGACAAAGGGCAGCTGCCCATAAAGCATACTCAGCTGCGCGGGCGAGGGCAGTTCCCACCCGTGGGCGAAATCCACCTTGCCCGCCGCGTAAGAGGTGCTATTGTTCTGATAACTGCGCAGCGTCTGTGTGTTGGCGTAGCCCGCCGTGTCGTTCAGCAGTTGCTGGGACTGGGAATAGGTAGGATTTTGGTTCGACAAACCCGGCACATCGGTGGCCGCCCCCCACGCGCAACCCGTGGAGGCATCATTCAACGCCACCACCCATCCTCCGCTGCCGTCGGGATGCACATAATAGACGATGCCCTTGCTGCCGCCCGGCGCGGTGTAGAGGTCACCGATCTTGTAGCTCTGCGCGGAGAGGGAACCCACACAGCACAGCCACAACATCGCGTAGAGTATGTATTTTTTATTCATCATTCATCATTCTTCATTCTTCATTCTTCATTAAACAATCACCTCAAATATCCTTTTCCCATTCACCTCGACCCAATCAGGCTCTCTATCCACTTTGTTTTTCGAAAAGTCGAAAGTGAGGAGGTAGCCTTTGTCTTTACCTCTAACGGTCAGGTATTCCGAAAGTTGTTCGCGTCCGGTTCGTTCGTACTTGTCACCACGCCAAATCTTCAGTTCGAGGATAAACTCCTCCGAACCGTAGGTGACGACAAGATCCATGCGGCGGTTGTCGCGGGTTTGCGGCTCCACGTAGTAGAATCCGGTGCCATTGATGATAGGCTTCAGAAAACTGAGGAAGATCAGCCGTCCTTGCTGTTCCTTGAATTTATCGTCCTCTTCGCGATACTCTTCGTGTATCAAATCGCGGAAACGCCGCAAGACAAACTCCATATCCAACCGATTGTCTTTCACGTAATTGTACATGGGCCGCAATTTCCCCATATCGGCAATATTCTGCTCCGCAATGAAATAGTTGTTCAACACCTCCTCGAATATGATGTTGTGGATGCTTACTTTCCGGTTCGCGTCATATTTGATGATGCTGAACATCGTGGCAAAATCCATCACAGGATTATTAGGATCGTAAGTGATCGTATCACCCAATATGGAAAGTGAATAGACAAAGCGTTTCAGCTCGGGATAAGTCTCCAAGTTCTTGGTCAAGCTGGTAAAGAGTGTATTCTTATTGAAAATGGTGGCTTTGGCTGCGTTCTGCACGCCTTCGGCCGTCCACTCCTGATTCAGCTCCTCGTCTATCACCTTGCAAAGCTTGCTCACCAAGAAAGGATAACCGCTTGTATAACGGTAAATTTCCTTGCTGATAGCCTGAATATCCATGCCCGTATGCACATCGCGCTCGTAATCGCCCAACATCTGTGCAATTTCTTCGGAATGGAAGGTCATATCCACATTGAAGTCGGCTGCAATGTTCCACGGCGAATTATACTTTCGTTCCTCATCGGGGCGCAACTTGAGTTTGAGATTCTTCACGTCATACACACCTGCGAGAACCACGCTGTGGAAGGTGGAGCTCATACCTCTTTTCTCGCGCTCAAGGAATAAATCTCGTAACATACCAATAAAACGCACAAAAATCTGGTTGTTAGAGCTTTGATCCACTTCATCGATTAGTAAAACAATAGGTTTGGAGGAAGATTGGCAAAAATTAGAAATATGGGTTCCCAAAGCGTCCATGTCGGAATCCTTTTTCTCTAGTTCTTCCCAATAGAGCCTATAACCATCATTTTCCGGATCCGATGGCATCTCTCTGCACATCAATCTTGCAAATAATCTCGCAAAAGCCACTTCGTCTTGAAAAGAGCTATCCCCCACTCTCTCGAAGCTGGTTTTGATAATCAAATACTTATCCGACAACCTTCGACGAATGGTTTGTAACGTTGTGGTTTTCCCGTACTGCCGTGCCCTGTTGATGGTGAAATAGTTACCGCCGTCGATAAGCCGCTCCACGGCTGCAAAACGCTCCGGCGAATCCACCATATAGTGCCGTTCCGGATTACAACTGCCAGTTATATTGAAAAACTTCCTCATCATTCTTCATTCATCTTTTCAAAACCTTGAATCTGCAAAAATACAATATTTTTCCATCACATCCCGCTTCATATCTTGCCCAAGAGTATATTTGTACTCTCTCGGAAACTCCTTGGTGATCCCGTAAACAAACAGAATCAACTGATAGGTATCCTTATATACCGGTAATTCATAGTATAATGCCATTTTCAAAAATTTTCAGACCGCCTTCGGCGGTATAAAATAGTTTAATAGTTGAATAGTTAATTCTCCGTATCAAAAAGCACGAACACTACGCACCCTACCGTTGCTGTAGAACTTATTGTAGTCGTACACGCCCCCATCTTGGCCCACGTACCACGCGGATTTCTGTCCGTATTCCGTTGATGACCAATACCAAAAGTATTCGTTCATCGGGAATTGCGTTCCGCCAACGATTTGTAAAGAAGCATTTAAAGTCACCATCTCACCAAACAGCAACCTCAGCTGTCCCGCTGCCGGCAAGTACCAGCCGTTGGCGAAATCCACCGCGTAGGCCGCAGGATACTTCGTGGCATTGCCCGCGTTGCGGATTTTCTGCGTGTTGCTGTAGCCGTTCAAGTCCATAATAGCATCTCGGGCATTCGTGTAGTTCGTCAGGGTGGATACATCCGTATATTGGCCAGAAGGTGTCCACTGCACGCTGGTTCCCTGGTCCTGCAAATGCACCGCCCAACCATGAGAACCTGTGTTGTCCACATAGAAGACAATGCCACGGGCCGTCTTTCCCGCCACGGGCCATGCGGAGGGCTTCACAATGCTGTTGTCCGTGCAGAGGATGTCGCCAATGGCCACGGCGGGAGCCTGTCCGCCGCCCGAGAAACTGGCGTTCTCGCCCATCGCGTGTACTGTAGTGCCTTGCCCCGTGCAGATTTCAGCAGGCTGCGCCAAAGTTGTGAGCGTGGGTGTACCTGCTACAAATAGTTGCAGAATATGCACACTGTCACACCCGTTTATGGTGGTGAAGTGGGTGGTAAACACAAACCAGCCAACACTGTCTTGCCGTGACAAGTCAAAGCCGTAATTATGATATTCGTTGCCAGAGCAAAGGGTGTCTTGGAAGAAGATATGGTAGGTCGGATTTTGCGAAACCACAATCGCTACACTGCCGCTACCGCATCCGTTGGCACCGACAAGCGAAATCGAAGCAGGATTGGGCGCCGCATTGGAGAAATAGAGATTCACCGTGTCGGTACCTTGCCCTCTTACTATAATCACACCTTCAGGAATTATCCAATTCAACGTGTTCAAGTCGTCGGATTGCTGCAACACATATTGAACCACCTCGTTTTGGCAAACCGTGGTGGGACCCAAAATCGTATTCGGCAAATGAAATGTCGGATTCACGGTCAAGTGTAGAACCGTCACCCAATCGCATTCCGTTGCCGACACTGTCACCAGCGTGTCTGTATATTCTCCCGGCTGCAAATTCGTGTAATGAAAGCCATGCGCATCGTAATCATCACCCTGACATACGGCATCATACACATGATGATATTTAGGCAATACGGTCAGAAACAATGTCGTGGTAATATCGCCACCTGTACAATTGCTTGTGCTATAAAAAGTATTTCGTGCCATGTAGTCTCCCGGCTTATACAATGGTGACAAATCGAAATAATGGTCATGGTAACCCTCTCCTTCGCAAATCGTGTCGTAGTAAGTGGCACTCTGTGTCGGCATATCCAACTGCGAAAAAAGAGTGCCGCTGAGCGTGAACTGACAACCCGTCGCACTCGTTATCAAACAAGTAATAGGGGTTGCACCGTCTGTAACTGTATAGGTGGCCGTTTGATCAGTGCTGCCGTTATCCCACTGGTAGCTCTCAAAATCAGCAGGCGGATAAACGGTGATTTGTTCACCTGTACACCCTCCGTAGGAGAGTTTGTTGCTAATGCTCGTGGCCGTAAAATATGCATAGCTGAAATGCCCATAGCAGGAGCAATCGTATGTGATAAACTGCACTTGAACTTCCTGTCCAGCATAATTCGAAAGGTCTATGCCCACATTTGTCCAAGGTCTATATCGCACTTTATGGCCTGCCGATATATATGTCTGGAAACCAGGAACATTGCCGGACGTGACATCATATTCCGCACAAGTATCCACCAACTGTCCCGCGCTGTTCAACACCCGCACCACAAACCGGGGTTGTTCCGGGTCTGGGTGTCCGGGGTCTTCGAATACCACCGCGAACTTCAGCAACAAAATGGCAAAATCAGGATGCACCGTACAAGTGTAAGTGATGGCTTCCGCTTGTGCGCCCACCTGTTCATTCCCGAGCCTCACCACCGCACTTTCGCCCGGCGGGAGGAAAGGCAGCTGGTAGCCCGTATAAGGGTCACCGCCCTGCTGGGTGATCACGGTGTGCCGCCCCGAGGCGATGCCCGTGAATTGGAACGGGTCGTCAAAACTGCCGTACTGGCATGTCACATTTGAGCCCGTCAAATTGGTGAAATCCGGACACTGCGCCACAGCGGTCAACCCCAAAAACATCAAAAACAATACGGGTATAATCTTCCTCATAGGCTCATAAATCGACACTTTTTTTTCGCAATTCAGAATCAGCAAATTATGAAGCTGCAAATATCCGAAATAATCAAATACAAAAACGCAATATTTTGTCGTAATTTTTGCCACAAAACATTGCTGTTTTTACCACAAACAAACTCAAGAGGTTCCGCTGCGGCGCTTCGCGCCTTGCGGAATGGTGCCCATCTATTTCCCCTTTCCCTCGCCGACAGGCGCGCACCATTCCGCCGCGAACGCAGTGAGCGAGCGGAATCTCCTGCGGAAAATCACGAAAACACGCCAAAAGCTTGTTAAAGGAGGAGGTTCCGCTGCGGCGCTACGCGCCTTGCGGAATGGTGCACCGCGTTTTGGAAAAAAAAGGGGGAAAAGATGGGCGGCGGCTGTACGACACACCTTGTAGAGACGCGCCACGGCACATAGAGACGCGCCACGGCACGTCTCTACAGTACCGTGATCGATCCCAGCCTCTTCTGCGGCCGGCCTGCCGTGTCGGTGTATTCAATCACGTAGTTGTAAATCGTCTGGTATTGCGTCTGTCCGCGGTATTCACCATACCAGCGGAAGTTCTTGTCCGTGCTGTAGAACACTAACTCGCCCCAGCGGTTGTAGATGAACACCTTGAAGAGGTTGATGTTGGGGGTGAAACCCTCCGGAATGTAGAAGCAGTCGTTAAGGCCGTCGCCGCGCGAGGGGGTGATGGCATTGGGAAGCACAAGCTCGTAGTGGCAGCCTTCCACCCGGATGGTCGCGGTGGACGAGCAGCCACCCTGCATGGCGGTCACACTGTAGAGGCCCGGCGATGTCACCACAATGGTCGTGGCTGTCTCGCCCGTACTCCACACGTAGTCCGTCATCGGGCTCAAAACTGTCAGCGAGGCCTCGTTGTACTCGCAGAAGTCTTCCGTCAGCATCTCAATGCGCAAGGCCGTGTCAATGATTGTAAGCTGCAACGTCACCACGCTGTCGCAACCATTGACCGTCTGCAGGTTCTGCACGCGTGTGAGCTCACCCGCCCCTATCGTCTCCTGCGGGCTGACGCTGAAACCGTTCGCGTTGTAGCCTTCGCCCTCGCAGACCGTGGCTTCGACAAGCTCAGCCACCACCGGGTTGACCGTCAGCAGGAGGATCACCGCGCTGTCGCAGTGACCTGTGGCATGGTGCTGTTCGTAGGTATAAACACCCGCCTCGGCTGTTTGGTCGGCGGTAATGTTGAAGTTGTATTCGTCGTAAATCTCACCCTGACAAACACTTGCGGTAATCGTGTCGCTGGAGTTCGGCCATACGCTGACTGTCACTATATTGCTGTAGACCGTGCCGCAACTCTGGCTTACCCACGCGCGGCGCAGCGAGAAAGCGCTGCTCGCGGGGTTCGGGTAGTTGTACGTCTGGGCGTTGGCGATGCCCGGCGCAGGAGTCCAGTCCGCGCCGTTGGTCGAAATCTGCCACTGGTAAGCACCGTTGTTGCCGCCCGAAGCCGCTGTGCCCGTGAACGGGGCCACGTCCTCGCCGTCGCACACCTCCTGCGATGCGGCGATAGTGCCGGGTTGCTGTTCGCCATTCAGCGTGTTGAGCGTCACCGAGGCCGTGGCCGTACAGCCAATATGGTCGGTCACCGTGAAAGTGTACGCACCCGCCGGACGGTTGCCGATGGAGGTCGTGGTGGCGATATTCGTGCCAGAGGCGTTCGTCCAGGCGTAGGTCATCGGGGTCTGCCCGCCTGTGACCGTGGCGGTGGCAGAACCTGTGGATTCGCCGTAGCAGGTGATATGGGTAATGTTCACTATGTTCGCGGTGATGTTATCCACCGAGAGATGATAGGTCACCGTGCTGTCGGCACCGTGGGAGGTGAGCAGCGTCGCCACATGCGTGCCCGCCGTCGTGAAGCTGTGCCCGTGCCAGGTGTAGGGCAGGTCGGCGGCGCAGACGGTGGTGTCGACGGTGGAAGTAACATTCTGATAAACAGTCAGGTGGATTGTCAGGATGCTGTCGCAGCCGAGTGTGTTTGTGAAATTTTGGGTGTAGGTGCCCGCTTCGATATACGAGATTTCGTTATATTGAAGGGGCAGGGCGTTTTCGATAACGGCAGTGTCGAAAATACTGTAGGTCGTCGGGATCACGGTTAAGGTCATCGTAATGGTGCTGTCCGCGCCGGTGTGGGCCAAAATTGTGGTGGTTTTTGTCCCTGCCGCCGTGAACACGCTATCGTTCCAAGTCAAAGGCAGGGCGGCTTCGCAGACAGTGGAGTCTACTGAGACGGACACGTTCTCAATAACGTCTATAAGGACAGTAAGGACACTATCGCAGCCGGCGGCGTTCGTCAGGTACTGGGTGTAGGTGCCGACTTCGACATACGAGATTTCGTTATAATGAAGGGGCAGGGCGTTTTCGACAATTACCGTGTCGAAAACGCCGTATGTCGTCGGAAGCATCGTCACCGTCATGGTGATGGTGCTGTCCGCGCCGGTGGTGGCTAAAATGGTGGTGGTTTTCGTGCCCGCCGCCGTGAACACGCTGTCGTTCCAAGTGAAGGGGAATGTCGTTTCGCAAACGGCGGAATCGAGCTCGGAAGTGACGTTGGGGAAAACCGTCAGGGTGATGGTTAGGATGCTGTCGCAGCCAGCGGCGTTCGTCAGGTATTGGGTGTAGGTGCCGGCTTCGATATACGAGATTCCGTTATATTGAAGGGGCAGGGCGTTTTCGACAACAGCGGTATCGAAGGTGTTGTATGACAGCGCGTTGACGTGGAGGGTCATCACCACGACACTGTCCGTACCGTCGGAAGCGGTGATGGTGGCAGTCTGCGTGCCCGCCGCCGTGAACGTCACCCCGTTCCAAAGGAGCGGAAGAGCATCGGCACAGACGGTACTGTCTGTCTGTCCCGACACATACACTGTCACGGAGTCCGTCACATTGCAGAAATTGAGCGGGCTGAACTGAATGTCATCGACCCCGAAGTCGTTGCCGCCGCCCGTGGTGTTCTGGTTGAGAATGGTGAGCGTGGCCGTCGTGTTTTCGCCGCTGTACCACACCTCATAGTAACGGTTCCAGACACTTGTGCTGGACGGCGAATGGAAGATGTCGCCGAGCTGCGTGGCGTTCACGCTGAACTGCAACTGCGCCAAGGAAGAATACCCACCCACAAGTGTGCAGACCCACGACGAGAAAGCGTAGGAGGTGTGCGGGATAACAGGCACCGTCTGGGTCCAGAGGTTGGTGCCGGCGACGGTCGCCCCATTGACAATCATGTAGAGGCCGCTTCCCGTGGTATGGTCGTACCAGTTGGGGAAGTTGCCGTGGTGGTTGTGGGCGTTGGTTCCCACGTAATAATTGCCTTCCGGCCAAAGGTTCGAATTGTACTGGTAGGCCGTGGTGAAACCCGTATTGCCGCTCTCGAAATCCCCGTTCGTAACAACGCTGTTCCCCTCGTTGAATGCCGTAATGTAATACGTGGTCGTGACTGTCGGGGCGACCGTGAGGTTGCCGCCGCTGGAAAGGGGATTGCCGTCGGCATCGGTCCAAGCCATAATGTCCGCGCCGGTCGCCCAAAGGTTGACACTCGCACCTGGCATAATCACCGTGTCGGCACTGTGTGTTATAACAGGCAAGGCAACCACGTGCAAGGTCATCACAACCGTGCTGTCCGCGCCCGTAGCCGCCTGCAACGTCACGCTGTCCGTGCCCGCCGCCGTGAACGCAATGCCGTTCCAAGTGACCGGCAGGTCGCTTTCGCAGACGGTGGAGTCGAGCTCGGTGGTGACATTCGGGAAGACCGTCAGCGTTACGGTCAGGATGCTGTCGCAACCGGCCGCGTTCGTCAGGTGTTGGGTGTAAGTGCCGGCTTCGACATACGAGATTTCGTTATATTGATAGGGCAGGGCATTTTCGACAATGGCCGTGTCGAAAGTGCCGTAGGTGGTCGGGATCACCGTCACCGTCATCACCACCGCACTGTCGGCACCGGTGTAAGCCTCCAGCAGGGTCATCTGCGTTTCAGCCTGCGTGAAGGTCACCCCGTTCCACGTGAATGGCAGCGCGCTCTCGCAGATGGTGGAATCCACCGCTGTAGTCATGTTCTCATAAACGGTAATGACGACGATAAGCACACTGTCGCAACCGGAAACGTTCGTCAAGTTTTGGGTGTAGGTACCGGCTTCTTCATACGTGCTGTCGTTGTAGTGAACCGGCAGCATATTCTCCACCACAGCGAGGTTCACCGTACCGTAGGTCGTCGGGATCACCGCCACATTCATCGTGATGGTGCTGTCCGCGCCGGAAGAGGCCAGAATGGTGGTGGTTTTCACACCCGCCTCAGTGAAGACACTGTCGTTCCATGTGAACGGAAGGACGGTCTCGCAGACGGCGGAATCCACCTCAATCATCACGTCTATATGGAGGGTGAGGATGCTGTCGCAACCTGCCGTATTTGTCAGGTATTGGGTGTATGTCCCGGCCACACTGTACAGGCTGTCATTATACTGAATCGGTAACAAGTTCACATTGACGGTCGTGTCGAATGTGCCGTAGGTGGTCGGGATCACCGTCATGGTCATCGCGATGGTGCTGTCCGCGCCGGAGGCAGCCGAAATGGTGGTGGTTTTCATGCCGGCTTCGGTGAAGACACTATCGTTCCAGGTAAACGGGAGGGCGGTCTCGCAGACGGCGGAATCCACCTCCACCATAACGTCAAGATGGAGGGTAAGGATGCTGTCGCAGCCGGCGGCGTTCGTCAGGTGTTGGGTGTACGTTCCGGCCACACTGTACAGGCTGTCGTTATACTGAATCGGCAACAGGTTCACGTTGACGGTCGTGTCAAAGGTGCCGTAGGTGGTCGGGATCACCGTCACGGTCATCACCACCACACTGTCGGCACCGGTGGAGGCCTCCAACAGGGCCATCTGCGTTTCAGCCTGCGTGAAGGTCACTCCGTTCCAAATGAACGGCAACGCGCTCTCGCAGATGGTGGAATCCACCGCTGTGGTCATGTTCTCATAAACGGTGATGACGACGGTAAGCACGCTGTCGCAACCGGAGACGTTCGTCAAATATTGGGTGTAGGTGCCGGCTTCCTCATACGTGCTGTCGTTACAGGAAACCGGCAGCATGTTCTCCACCACGGCGAGGTTCACCGTACCGTAGGTCGTCGTGATCACCGCCACGGTCATCGTGATGGTGCTGTCCGCACCGGAAGAGGCCAGAATGGTGGTGGTTTTCACACCCGCCCCGGTAAAGACACTGTCGTTCCAGGTGAACGGAAGGGCGGTCTCGCAGATGGCGGAGTCCACCTCAATCATCACGTCTATATGGAGGGTGAGAATACTGTCGCAACCCGCCGTATTCGTCAGATATTGGGTGTATGTCCCGGCCACACTGTACAGGCTGTCGTTATATTGAATCGGCAAAGTATTCACGTTGACGGTTGTGTCGAATGTGCCGTAGGTGGTCGGGATCACCGTCACGGTCATTGTGATGGTGCTGTCCGCGCCAGAGGCAGCCGATATGGTGGTGGTTTTCATGCCGGCTTCGGTGAAGACACTATCGTTCCAGGTAAACGGGAGGGCGGTCTCGCAGACGGCGGAAGCCACCTCCACCATAACGTCAAGATGGAGGGTGAGGATGCTGTCGCAACCGGCCGCATTCGTCAGGTGTTGGGTGTACGTTCCGGCCACACTGTACAGGCTGTCGTTATACTGAATCGGCAACAGGTTCACGTTGACGGTCGTGTCGAAGGTGCCGTAAGTAGTCGGGACTACCGTGAGGTTCATCACCACGGTGCTGTCCGCGCCGCTCGCAGCCTCCAACACCGCAAACTGCGTGCCCGTTTCTTCAAAGGTCACCCCGTTCCAAACAATCGGCAGCTCACTTTCACAGACGATGCTGTCTGCGGCACCCGTCACATTGTTCAATACCGTCAGCTCGATGGTCAGCACACTGTCGCAGCCCATCGCATTGGGCAGCACCTGCGTGTACGTGCCCGACGTGTCGTAGATAATCTCGTTCAACACAAACGGCATGTCATTTTCCAGCATATACACCACCAACGTACTGTCAGACAGTTCATTTACCAGCAGCGTCATGACCACTACACTGTCACAGCCATGCTCATCAACCAGCAACGCGGTGTCCGTTCCGGCATCCGCGAACGTTACCCCGTTCCACACCACCGGCAACCCGTTTCGACAAACCACGCTGTCCACCGCCATCGTGTCGGAATGATACACCGTCAAGTGCATGGTCACTAAGCTGTCACAGCCATAGCAATTCTCCAACAACACATCATAATCACCGGAAATTGTGTATGTTGAATCATACCATTCTTTCGCATTACAAACGGTGTCGTAGAAATGGGCATGATGTATCGGTTTACTTAGCGCCATGAGATTCACCAGACTGTCGCAACCGAACTCCGAGGCGAGCATGATCTGGTAGAAGCCAGTGTCGGCCAGCAACATGTCGTGATAGAGGTAGGGGTATTCGTTCTCGCAAAGGATGAGGGTGTCGCTCACCTCGTAGGTCGGCATAAAGATCAGCCGCAACACCGTGGTGCTGTCACAGCCGCCCGCCGCCGTATCGTGACGAATGAAGAGGTCGTTGCTGTCGGAGACATTCGTCAGCTCGAAGCCGTAGCGAGAATATTCGGTCACATTCACGCAAAGTGTGTCGAAAATCTGCACATAATTGTATTCTTGCGGATAAACGGTCCGGCACCAATTCAGCACGCCACAGCCGCCCTGTGCTGTCACGCAAATCGAGAAGGAGTCGGCATAGGTGTCGAATATCAGCGTGACTTTGTAGGGATCCTGTTGTGGCAGCACAATCACGCTGTCGGGCACTGTCCACACCACCTCCTGCAAGCCCGAGAGCGAGTCGATGGCATAAGTGTAGGTACCGCCCTGACAAGGCCAACCCTCGCCCTCAATCGTCGGCGGACTGTCGGTGTTCGGCGTCACCAAAAGATGCAGAACGACCATGCTGTCGCAGCCGTCCGCACCGGCACCGACGACCAACGTGTCCATATACATTCCTGTTTCCGAAGGCGTTAAATCAAATCCGTAAGCCACAAAAGAATTGCCTAAACAGATGGTGTCTTCCACTATCTGGTAGTTGTCGCGCACCTCCAATTCCAAGACAAAGGTGCTATCGCAATACTGTCCAGGTACGCTCACCGCACGAGTATAGGTGAAATGTCCGCTTTCTGAAGCTTCCACATCAAACCCATGAGAAGTGTAATTATCTCCCTGGCAAACAGTATCATGGAATGTCAACGTCGGACCGTCCACCACCTTAACCCGCGCGTAGAGGTTCGAACAGAACACCGCGCCATTGCTGGTGATGTAGAGCGTGGCCGAAACCGTGTAGTTGCCCGCAGCGGCGTAATCGTGCACTGCCATCGACGCATTCTGCAGCGGACTTCCGTCGCCGAAGTTCCATACCACGCTGTCGCACGGGTAGTTGACATACGTGCTGAACTCAATCGGCTCGTAGGGACAAAACTTCGTATCGGGTGGCAGTTCCGTGTTGAGGATGCCGTTGACGAATAGCTGTTCCTTGAGCGGCACGGCCTTGGAACCGGCCGCATAGCCGTAGGATTCGTGGTAGCCCAGACCATAACAGTGAGCGATGAAGCCACCGTCGCAGTGCAGCGTGTGCGTGCCGTCGTTGATATGCTTCCGTACGAAGGCAAAGTCCGAACTCCCGTTCAAGAGCGAGAATTGTCCGCCGATATTGACACCGTCGAGCGTCACGTCGCCAACAGCAGCGGCGGGAACCACAATGTTGACGTAGTGGTCGGAGATGCCCGGCGAGTTGAAGGTGGCGAAGGTGATGTCGGTGAGCATCTGCTCGGTAGGCGGAATCCAGACCATCGACGGGTCACTGCGTTCCTGCGAATTGCCCTGCACAGCACCGGCAATGTAGAGATAAACGCCAACGGGCTCGGAAGTCTCCAAAAAGCAGGAACCTTCACCGCCAGTAATCTGGAACTCGAGGGTCTGGTAGGCCTGCAAGGTGGCGATGATCATGCCATTCTTCCGGATCTCGGTGTTGTTGCGCATCGCGGTCACCCGCACCACATCGAAATTCTGGCTCTCCGTGGTGGTGATGGAGAAGGAGCGGCCCCAATAGTTGATTCCCACCGCCTGCTCCACCAAGTGGTCGGTGTAGGAGTTGTTGGTAGGCACCAACGCGCAGACGTTGCCGTTGAAGACCGCCACAGGCTTGTTGCCGTGCGCGTGAATCACCGTGCCCGAAAGGTCGCCCAGCACGCCGCCATACTGCGACATACCAAGGTAGGTCTGCCCCTGCTGGAGCATCACCGAGTAGGTCTGCTGCGCCGCGTGACCGCCCTGCAACGCACGCGAAGGCGTGATGTTCACCACCGTATTGTCCACAGTGGCCACCACCACAAACTCAGCGTTCATCATCGGAGTATAGGTCTGCGAAACGTATTCGTCGGAAATC
>Ga0265299_10002405_pt1 | contig 19379 bp, 10 predicted proteins | sample AusTroGonzalo_MG_4_FD_193485 | JGI IMG/M metagenome (GOLD analysis project Ga0265299, IMG submission 193485) | Bovine rumen microbial communities from tropical cattle in Woodstock, Queensland, Australia - Gonzalo_02 | ecosystem: Host-associated > Mammals > Digestive system > Stomach > Rumen ... | reverse complement strand
CTGCGATGATCCATATGGTGTTGTCATCGTCATCCACTATGACCGGCTCTTCGGCCACTTCAAGCACCGCGTAGATAGAGTGATGGTCCGACAGGACGGTGATGAGCTTTCCGTCGTAGGACCAATCCACAAGCGTCTTGTTTCCTTCATCATCGACGTAGTACGCTGCGAACTCCTCCCATGCCTGGGGGTTGGTGAATTCGAAGGTCATGGTTGCGATTCCGCCGAGCTCTGATATGCGCTCGCTTCCTGCCGTTGCGGTCACGGATATGAACGTAGCATCACCGATCACAGCTCTCTGCGATTCGTTCAGTGCTGACACGTCGTCGATCTTCATGGACAGGGTGACCGTACCGGATTTCTTCGACAGCGCTGAGACCGCATCCTTGTCGTAGCTGAGCGTTCCTGCCTCCGATATGATGACGAGAGGCATCTCGTTTTCCGTCAGGGTCTTCAAACCATCGCTGTGCACAGAGATCACCGCCTCCGATCCCGAATCGATATTCAGGGTCATGATGACCGTGCCCTCCGGGTCAAGCATCTCTGCGATCTTCTCCGCATTATCCACTGCGGCGTCGATGTGGGACGCCTCCAGCGATTCCACGCCGGAGGTATCCAGGACGGTGCTCACCGATGCTGTCGATGTTCCCTGAGGGTTCTTCTCGGAGACCGCTTTCGTCGTGATGACGACATCCGATGATATCACGGATTCGACCACGCATCTGGAAGATTCCTTTCCTTCCGCGTCCACCGCCGCGTTCTTCGAGTACACGGTCCTCTTGTCCTCGTGCTCGATTATCTCTATCTCAAAGATGTTCATCGAGCCGTCGTCGAACTTCTGCACGGTCTTGGAAGCTTCTCTGGTGGTCTCGGTCCCGTCCTTCTCGACGGTCCTCTCGTCGATCCTCTCGGAGAAGGATCCGTCCTCGTAGGTGGTGGTCTCGGTATTCCTGTCCGTTATCGAGCCGTCGGGGTTGACTATGACCTCTTCCTCGGTCTCCTTCTTGGGCCATTCGGGTTCCGGCCCTGGTGGATCCGGGCCGGGTCCCGGCGGTTCAGGTCCGGGGGTCGCGCTCCAGTGTGCAAAGAGAGTGATGTCTTCTGAACCGGTGAATATGGTGGCGGCGCTGATTTGATCGCCTGAATCAGTGAACCATCCGTTGAAATCATAGTCACTTCTGTACGTTGAAGGGAGGTTTCCGTAGGCCAATCCGTCCACCACAGTCTTGCTGTCGAACGACGGAGACGAACCTCCGTTAGGATCGAAGTAGGCTGTGTACTCCTTGCCCCACATCGCATAGAGCCTGATGGTTCCGGATTCGATCAGATTCTTGACGACCTGTCTGTCTGAATAGGCCGTACCGGCACCGTCTGCCTTGGTGTTCCATCCGACGAATCCATAGCCGTCCCTGGTGAATGTGCAGGCATCCAAGGCCTTTGCCTCATCGTAGTTGAATGTCTGTGCGAGCGTCGAGGCTTCGGCCCCGTTGGGATCGAACCTCACCATGTATGTCTTGGTCACAGGGGTGTCCGGAGGTGCTATCGTGAATGATGCGGTCTCCATCGCTCCGTTGTACTGGTTGTTGGAAGCAATCGTCGCTCTGACATACCAGGTACCGGCTGTGGTAGGCACCTCATCGGTGTAGTCCCCGTACTGACTGTCCGAATAGGTGAATACCGCCGTATCGGATCCGTACGGTGAGATCACTATGGGGGCGTTAGGCTCATCCCCTTCGTTCCATCCGATGATGATGAGCGAGATGATGTCATTCTGCGCCCTCTCTATCTGGAAGGTCACAGTATGGCTGGTCTCGCCGTCGGAATAACGATAGTTGGGGTTGATGATCGTCAGGATCACCTCATAGATCCCGGCGTTCATGAGGATGGCCTCCTCACCATTCTGCTGAACCGTGACAGTGAAATCCTCTCCGAGGGTCAGATCCCCGACGGTAGCCGTGACCTTCGCTTCGGTGCCGTCATAGACGTATTTGTCCAATTCTGCCTTCACGCTGTCCAGATCGATAACCGCCTTGTCGACTTTGAACTTCATCATCTTCGTGGCCGCATGGTAGACCTCTCCGGCCTCGAAAGACACCACTACGTAATATGTGCCTGCAGGAAGGGAATCCGAGGGCTCGACGATATTGCCGTCTATGTCCGTGTACTTTATTTCAGGCTCCAGCCCCTCGGGATGCACGTAAGGTTTATCGTAGTAGTCCAGCAGTATCGGGGTACAGACGGACGGATCATAGTTTCCGTACGTCCATCCTGTCATTTCCAGTCTGAACAATACCACGGGTTCCTGAGGTCCTCCCTTCGCTCTCTCCAGTATGTCATAGTTCGTGACCATGGATTTCTGGACGTCCGTAAGGGCCTGGTACATTGCATCTGCAATAATGATCGCGATCTGGCGCTCCTCATCGGTCTTTGCCAGTTCTATCTGGTTGATCATCGCATCGACGATCTTAGCTTTGACGTTATCTTCGACAAGTTCGGCATAGGCAGCCTCTGCCGCCTCCAGATCGGCGTAGTTGGTGACCTCTTCCTTCTGCTGGTCATTCAGCATGTCGTAGAGTGTACGCGCCGCGCTGATCTTGTCTCTGCACTCATGAGTGTATACTACACGGTCGATCGCATCGATCCTGTCCATCACGCTGATGACTGCTTCTTCGCCGCCGGCTTTGACATTATATTCGGCTTCAGCTGCCGGAAGGGCCTCATAGTTCCTGACAGCCATCTTCTGGATGTCGGACAGGTTTTCGTATTCGGAACGTGCATTGTCTATCCTTTCCTTGCATTCGACGGAGTATACGACACTGCCGATCGCATCTATCAGATTCTCGACTGCTTTGACGGGGCTCCCTGTGTATTCGATAGTGAGTACGACGATATACGTGTCCGTCTCCTTGTCGTAGCGTATCCAGATGTCATATGCGCCAAGGTCCTCTATGGTCAGGGAAGCAGTCTCATCCACATCTGATTTCACTAAGATGGACACATTCTGGTCGAAGCTTGGAGGCACGTTTGATATCACTTCTACGCGAATGGGTTTGGCATCCCACGTCGGTTTGAAGTTCAGATATATCTTATCCGGGCGTTCGGAGTTGTTATTGTCGTTCCAGATGACGGTGACCTTGACGGACGACTTTCCCTTGACCAATTCATTGTATCTGTTCTCCATGTAGAGCAGGTCGTCATAGTTGGTGACATACTCTTTCATGGTATCTGAGAGACGGTCGTATGCATTGCGCGCATTGGTCAACCCGTGCAGGAACTGGGGGGTGTTGGTCACTGCTTCATCCAACGGTATCTCATGACCTTCGCTGTCGCATCTCAGAGCATGGATGAGTTCCTTGACCTTCTCCGCATCCTGCTCTTCGGCTGTGAGGATGGCGTACAGCACTTCCGCTGCGAACAGAACGCCGTAGTTGTGGACGAACGGCTTGTTGATTCCCGGAAGGGCATCGTAGGCCGTGCGTGCAGCATCTATCTTTATCTTAGATTCAAGTGTGGCTTCGACCTCTCCGATAGCATCGATCAATTCCTCGACCTCTCCGATGGGATTCTCAATGGGAGTCAGCACTATCGAAAACAGCTGGTTGCTGTCATCTAATTTCGTGATCTCAGCTGTATATCCGTCGGGACATGTTATGGTCAAGGACGAGGTATCGTCCACCGCGACTTTGCCGAACTTGATTCCGTCGCTCTGCCAGAAATTATACTGCGAACAGACTGTTATGGTCTGCTCGAATCCTTGGCTGGACTCTGTCGGTTTGAATGTCAGGGTCAGATTAGCGGGACGGTTCTCATTGCCCACATCGTTCCATATTATGGCATAGTCCGCGTACTCGCTCCTGTTCTGCTTGACATTAATGATGCTCCATCCCTGGGAATAGGTCTCATAACCTGCGATCGGCATCTGGGTCACTTCGTACTTCACCTCATGGCCGTCCGCGAACCTCGGCAGGAACACGAATCCCCACATGAAGTAAGTTTCATTCCATGCTGTCGATGTCGTCCTGAGCTTTCCATCCTCGAACAGGCAGATCGTCACGCTGTCCGGATGATGGTGAAGATCGATAAGGTTGTCATTGCTCCAGAATACCTTTCCGAAGATGTTGATGGTGGCATCAGGTGTGTGGCACAGTCTGATGGTGTATCCCATGCCTTCGCCTCCTGTTATCTCGCAGCTGTATTTTCCATCATCCTCGGGATCTATCATATCCCAAATGACCTCTATGCTGACGATCGGGCCAGTATATGCGGTCCTCCATTCCCCGAGAGCCTTGACGGTATAATCTTCATCGTTTATCTTCAACAGCAGGGTCTCGGGCCTCAGCTCGTCATAGTTGTTGCCGTCCGCCCAGACTACATGTATTGGAGTCTGCAGGGTTCCTTGTGTCCAGCTAGCTACGATTTCGACATCATCATCGATAAGCCTGTACTGTTCTCCGGGTTTGTACAGTTTGGTACCAGTGGTATCGGTGATCAGCCAGCCTTCCAGATAGTTGTTATGGGCATCCTGATCGTATTCGTAAATGCTGAAGGGTATGTCTATGATGGTTCCTTTCAGCAGTTTGTAAGTTTGCATGGGATAAAGGCCTTCATCCAGCCCCGATCTTACAGATATAGTGCGGTATTGCAGACCATCTCTTACCACAATCGGTCCGAAATCCTCTTTGGTGAAGAAATTGGTATTCCATATCTCATGCGCTTTGTTAGCTGTGGCGAGATCCACAGACAGGAATCCGAAATAATCTCCTTTGGGGAAGAATATCTCGTTTTGTTCCCTGTCATAGAACAGTGCCTTGTTTACGAGTTTAGCCAGGACCTTCAGGGAAAAGGCGAATCCGCTATGGGTATGGGTGTCTGCGATGAAAAATATTGGATCGTCACTATGGCTTGCATCGACCGGAAGCTGGACACGGAATTTCAGTTGGTAGTAATCGAACACGTCAATGTAATCTCCCAGTAAATCGAGGAAGAACCAGAAGTCGGTACCGATATCGGTATCCGCGAGGGACTTTCTGAAAACGTGACCTTGCCCTACAAGTCTGTCCGGACACATTCCTCCGATGATATCCACATCTTTCGAATTAGACATGAAAACGATCTTGCCGCGGCATTCCTTGATCTGAGGGACATGGGTCAGAGGTGCACAAGGGTCCTTTCCTTCGTAATAGAGGTAGGAATCCCCTGTGTTGGGGTTGATCTCCTTGCTCAGAGCATCGATATATGCCGCCAGACGGGCCGTCGTACCGGTCTTGTCGTCCTCTTTGTTTATGGCCTCTATATTGATGATGACCGTTTCGGTAGGGTGTTTTTTCAAGAAGTCCTTCACCATGTCCAGGACCGCGGTGAAGCTCAGGGGATCTCCCTCGGAATCATAGCATCTGATGTTGCCATCGTCAAGGACTACCCAAAGACCACCGTCGTCCATCTCTTTGCGAACAATAAATGTATCCACTACGTAGTGGGTATTGGCCACTTTGATGTTCAGCAGACGTATCCCGTCATTAAGTTGCTCGTCAATGTACCTATCCTGGGCTTCGTAATCGTGCGAGTCGTCACAATCCTTAGAGGCTGAATCCGCGCTGCCGGGGATGTTGATCTCGTAAAGGTAGCGATCGCCTGATAGTGCGGACATCCAATTGGATCCTGACAGCGAACCGTCGTTGATCTGGGATCTCCAAGGGATGAACTCTCCCTTGGTCGTGACAGGCCCGGCATACTGTAACGCAGCTTCGCCATCTTTCAGGACTACCTCAAGACCCTCGCTGTTGAAGAATAAATTACCGGGGCTGGTCGTGCAGTACTTGCTGTAATCGGATGTAAAAATTCCTGTCTTATCCTCGATGGATACATAGATGTAACTCGCGCCGATGGAACCGGTAAGGTTGAGTTTGATATCATCCATGAGATATACATCAGAACCAGTCCCTGCCATATTGCCCTGAATGACATTTGTTCCCGAGATGTTTATCTCAGCATCATCCTCGGCATAGATCGCGCCCCCTCTTTCTAAGGCGTCATTGCTAGTCATGTGGGTGCTTTTCAGGTTCAACGTTCCGTCGTCGATATATATGGCGCCCCCATGATTCACTCTGGTTTTGTTGCCGATGAACTCTACCATGGCCTCATTGGGGTCGGAGAAGATGTTGCATTCGCCATAGTTGATATACACGGCGCCGCCGCTTCTCGCTTCGTTCTCCACAAACTGACAGCCGTTCTTGATCGTGAGTTCTCCTTCGCTGAAGATTGCGCCTCCGTATCCGTCGTTACCGAATAAATCGGTGTTACAGGAATTCTCTCTAAAAATGGTATTGCTGACGATAAGTTCTCCGGCACCATCTTCTTCATCCACGAAGATCGCACCACCGCTTCCTTTTTTAGCTTCATTATCGTGGAACAAACAGTTCTCTACCTCGGCTTTGGCTCCGTTGTTCACATACATTGCTCCGCCGTCATCGGCTGAGCTGTTAACGTTGAATTGGGAGTTTTTTATTATGGCCTGGGTGCCGTCGCATAGGTAGATTGCTCCGCCCTTGCTATTCCCCTTGCACTTGTTGACTTTGAATATGCACCCATCGATCTGAGCTTTGCCTTTATCCATGATGAGTGCGCCACCGGAATCGTACGTTTCGTTGGAATTGAATGTCGTGCCGTAAATATACAGGGTCTTGTCACTGCCTTTGAAGACAATGCCTCCGCCATGTTCTTTACGGGTTTCATTCGCGTCGATCTCACAGTTTTTGATCGTCGTTTCGTCTTTGAGATACAGTCCCCCGCCGCTACTTTCAGCATAATTGTGGCCGATGTATACTCCCTCAATCGTCAGTACCCCGTCGTCGTCCTGGAAGATGCCTCCGCCATCAATTCCCACTCTGCATTCCTGTATCCTTCCGCCGTACAGATATGCCTTTCCGGAACCGGTGATGTATACTCCTCCACCGTCATTGTCGGCTCTGCAATCTTTGATGGTTCCTCCGTTCATTATGAAGGTCCCTTTGACGTATACGCCTCCTCCGTAGTCGCAAGAACAATTTGTGATCTTTCCTCCGTCCATTATGAAGGTCGCATTTTCGCCTACACATACGCCGCCGCCATGTTCGGCCCATCCGCCTATAAGTCTTCCGCCGCCGGCACTGTCCTTCAATGTCAGCTCAGTTCCTTCGTCCAACACCTCGATGACATGTCCGTTGGTCGCATATCCGCCGCTCCATGGGGTATCTACATCCCTATCAAGATCATGTCCGTTCAGGTCTATGATGACGTGATGTCCGTCACGGACCCTTATGCGGGTCTCATCGCCGCTATCTAAATCCTTGTCAAGCACTATGGTCTGCCTGAACGATGCGTTATCCACAGCATTCTGAAGGTCTACCCATGAACTGACGTGGACCACATCTTTGTTCTTGAACCACAGTTCGTTGTGGAAAGTCTCTATGTCGCTGCTGTCACTCCCGTGTGTGAATACTCCAGTGGGTCTGCCATAGGTCGTGTATCCATTGGTGATGGGGCCGGAATAATCCTGCATCTCGAGATCCAGTCTTGCTCCGAGTCCCAACTCGCCTTCCAGATTGATGACAGCCCCCGTTCTGATCATTATGTTCTTGCCGGTTGACGCGATCGTGTTGAAATCTACGATCGGCGTTCCTTTCACACCGAAATTACAGCCTGGCGTGACCAGGATTCCCGCACCGGTTTGTGCGGCAAGATTGTAGATGATCCTGCCTCCCCAGAGGTGAAGCTTGCAGTCATCTGCAGCGTAAATTCCTCCGCCGTGGTCATCGTGGGCTTCATTTTCTTTGATCTCACCGCCTTTAATCGTGACCTCGCCGCCTGAGATACGCAGGCCGCCTGCAGATTTCTGGGCTACGTTCATGGTGATGGTTCCGCCCTCGATGACGGTACTGCCGCCTGAATAAATGCCTCCTCCGTCCTTTCCCGAGGTGTTGGAATAGATCTTACCGTTGCCTATCTGCAGAGTTCCGATGCTGTAGATTCCTCCTCCCCAGGTTCCGGCTTCATTGCTGTATATCTCTCCACCGAGGATATGCAGTGTGCCTGCGTTGTAGATTCCGCCGCCGCCGACAGAGGCCTTGTTGTACTTCACGCAACCGCTGGATATGACGACGTTCCCGCCCTCGATGATATAAATTCCGCCACCGTATGTGGCATTTCCGCCGATGATAGCGCCGTGTCCGCCGGTGTCCTTAATCGAAAGGAGGGAACCGCTGCAGACCCTTATGGCATAACCGTCCTCAGCCCACTCTTTGCGTCCTGCATCCAAAAGATGTCCGTTGAGGTCGATGGCCACTGTCTTGCCTTCGACGTTGATGTATCCTTCTCCGTTGAGCTTTATGTCCGCTGTGAGCTTGATATTGGTCCCTGGCATGGATGAGTTGATTAGTTCCTGCAGCTCCTCGGCATCGGCAGCCTCATAGTTCATGCCGATACCATCCGTCACACCGATCTCGTCTTGTAAAAAGCCGACGATAGACAGCATTATGGCTATTACAGTGATCGTAGAAATTAGAGCCAGCAACTTTTTAGGATACATCGCCAAGACCTCTATTTGAAAAGAATGGGGTTCCAGATATTTCTTCTTTGATTGGATTTGTCAGAAGATGTATCAAATATTTGACGAATCTACAGACGGCATAAGCCTTTGGATCCTCATATCCTCCACCAGCCTGTGGAGGGAATCTGACCTATCCATCTGCTCCATGCGCTTGGAGAAATCGATGTGGTAGCGCTTCTGCAGCCTGTCGAACATCTCCTTCCTGTCATCGGGACCGCTGGCGCCCGTGTCGAAAAGCTCGTCCAGGGTGACCTGCCTGAGCCTCTGCTCCGTCAGGTTGTACACCCCTGCCCCGATGAGTCTCACAGGCCTCTTCTTCAGTGCGCTTAGCATCTCAACGGCCTCGCGGTGTATCGTCATGGCATCATCGCAGGATTTGGTGATCCTGGACCTCGTGATGCTCTTCATGTCCGAATATGTGATCTTCAGAACGACCCCGTTCCCGTGCAGATTGAAACGTCCCGCTCTGGACTCCACGCTGAGTGCCAGCAGGAACAGAACATCCTTCAGGAACTCATAGTCGTACACATCCTCCTGGAAGGTTATCTCGCGGCTGATTGACTTGGCGTCCTCGGGCCTGTAAGGTGTGACCTTCCTGTCGTCGAGCCCTTTGGACAGGTCCATGAGCACAGCGCCCTGGCTCCCGAAATGCTCCATCACCTCCACTTCCCTGTCGTAGAGGTCGCGGACGGTGTAGATCTCCATCTCGTTGAGCCTCTCCGCCGTCCTTTTACCAACGGAGGGCACCACGCGGACATCCCTGTCTATTATGAGCTCCACGAACTCCTGGGGGTTGCGTATCTCGAAGTAGCCGTTGGGCTTCATCTCCTCGCTAGCAGTCTTAGCGGCGGATTTGGAATATGCCACGCCGATGGAGCACGTTAAGCCCACTTCCTCCAGCACCCTCTTCTTGATCGTCCTGGCTATCTCCCCGGCTCTCTCGAATGTGACCGCCGTCTCAGTAACATCCAGATAGGCCTCGTCCAGTGCGATGGGCTCCATGGCGGTGCAGTACTCGCCCCAGATGTCATGGATCTGATGGGATGCCTTCTTGTATTTGTCGAAGTTGGGATGGATGTAGATCCCATCAGGACATAGGCGGTAGGCTTCCTTGACGTTCATCGCCGAATGTACGCCGTATTCCCTTGCTTCGTAGCTGCAGGTGGCCACCACGCCCCTCTCCTGAGGGAGGGCGCCTATGATGACCGGCTTCCCTTTGAGAGAAGGGTCGTCCCTGACCTCTACTGACGCATAGAAGGCATCCATATCGACGTGTATTATGATCTGGTCCACAGAATCGCCTATCGGTAATGTCCAGCAGAGGATAGAGGTATAAAAGATGCAGTAGATATGCCACTTGTATGATCGAGGTCTCCTTGGACATGTACCAGAGTGCTGCTGTCGCAGCAATAGTCCTCGGTATAGGCATATTCCTGGTCAGGAAGATACCGGTGCTGAGGAAGTTCTGCATTCCCACGGCCGTCATAGGGGGCCTTCTCTTCTCGGTGGCGATGCTCATCACGCATTCCGCCGACCTGATGGAGGTGACCATGGATGAGACCATCCGTGAGATCTGCATGAGGATATTCTTCTGCTCCATCGGTTTCCTGGCCTCCTTCGCGATGCTGAGGGCCGGAGGGAAGATGGTCATCATAATGGTCGTGCTGACATTCGTCCTGATCTGTATCCAGAATTTCGTAGGGATCATGTCAGTGGGGCTGTTCGACCTCGATCCGAAGTATGGTCTCGCCCTCGGGTCCATGTCTCTGATCGGCGGGCACGGTACGTCAGCCGCTTTCGGCGAGATCCTTGTGAAAGATTACGGTCTAGAAGGCGGGGATGTCGTAGCCATCGCTGCTGCAACATTCGGTCTGGCCATAGCCGGAATCATCGGAGGGCCGCTGTCCAGGCATCTGGTGAGGAAGAACAATCTCACATCCAGCGGTGAGGAACTGAAGATCAGCGAAATCAACACCTCCATAGATCAGCACCGCTTCCTGCAGGCTGTCCTGATAATCGTGATCTGTCTCGGAGGAGGAGTAATCATCAATGAGCTGTTCTCCGATGTCGGCATATCGCTGCCGTCCTACCTCGGAGCCATGATCCTGGCCTTCATACTGAGGAATCTTGCAGAATATGCGAAGATCGATATCCCGATGAAGGAGCTGGAGACCGTGGGGTGGGTGGCGCTCTGTCTGTTCCTCGCCATGGCCCTGATGGGCATGAAACTCTGGCAGCTGGCCGATCTGGCCGCACCGATGGTCTTCACGCTCGTCATACAGACCATCATCCTGATACTCTTCGTGTACTTCGTGGTGTTCAGAGCGACCGGAAAGAATTATGAATCGGCCGCAATGGTCGCAGGGATGTCCGGATTCGGTATGGGTGCGACACCTAATGCTGTAGCCAATATGGAGGCCCTTATGGGCGAGTTTGGTCCTGCCCCAGTGGCGTACTTCGTGGTCCCGATCGTAGGCGGGGTCTTCCTTGATTTCCTCAACGTGGCCGTCCTGACGACGCTGCTGAACGTGCTCTGAACAGGGCATATCTGATATCAGCAGCCAGGATTCGGTATGCCGAAGCATCCAAGGATGCTTTATAATATCAGGGTGCAATCCGTGTAGTAAGGGTGGAGCATGTTCTGGATTATAGTCAGTCTTATCGCAGGATCCGTCATGCTCTATTTCGGTTCCGAATGGCTTGTCAGAGGTGCCAAGGGAATCGCGTTGCGTCTGGGCATCACACCTTTCATCATCGGTCTGACCGTTCTGGCGTTCGGATCATCCGCCCCCGAGGCGATCACATCGATCGTCAGCAGCGATACCCCGGAGATCATCATGGGTAACGTAGTCGGCAGCAATATCGCCAACATAGGTCTCGCAATCGGTCTCGCAGCCGTCGTCGGACCGATGGCCGCCATGTACAAGGATATGAAACTCGAGATATGCACGATGCTCATCGTGGAGGCAGGACTGTGCCTGCTGGCACTTCTCGGCTACATAGGGATCATCGAGGGAATCATAATGATGATTCTCCTGTTCGTCTTCATCTTCGTGGTGTTCAAGCTGAAGGGCTCGGATAAGGAGGCCAGAGAAGCTTATGAGGAGGATGTCACCGAGGAGACCCTTGCAGCCCCCTGGCTGGTCGTTTTGGTCATAGTCGGTCTGGTCCTTCTGTACTTCGGTGCAAAGTTCTTCATCCAAGGGGCAAAGGACCTGGCGGAGCTGATGGGTGCTTCAGACCTTCTCATCGGATTGTTCGTCGTTGCCATAGGCACTTCTCTCCCTGAGATCTGCATAAGCGTGATCGCAGCACGCCGCGGAGAGGCGGACATGGCGGTAGCCAACATCGTCGGAAGCAACATCTTCAACATCCTGTTCGTCCTGGCCATAGGCTCCATGCTCACCGACATACCGGTGACGGAATCCACATTGACATTCCATCTGCCTGTAATGCTGATATTCGCTGTGGTCATGTTCCTCATGGTACGCTTCAGGAACAGGATCGGCAGGGGCTCTGGAATGGTTCTGATCGGCATGTATGCGGTTTACATCGCAATCATGGCCTTCGTGCCTTCGCTGATGTCCTGATCAGAGCTTATCGCAGAATCCTTTTGCCCAGTCATCCGTGGACAGAGCATGCTGGTGCATGTATGTGCCGATGGTGTTCCTGCGGACGAGTCCGTCCTTGGAATCGGTTATGCCTGCACCGCGGCGGAGGGAGAACCCGTAATCGTCATCCTTGGAGGCTTCCACCTCGGAATAATGGTACTCATGGGCGCGGACCTGACCTTTGAAAAGGGGATTGCTGTCATTGGCATCCGCGATGACGTATGTAGGTCCGTGCCTCTTGTTCACGAACACTGAGTCGCATCCGAATATGCCGATCATCCTGTGCCTCTTGCCTTCCTTGTCCACCATGCCTGAGCACATGGACATGAGACCTCCGCACTCTCCCAGGACCGGCCTTCCTTCATCGGACATGTTCTTCACGCCTTCCAGGAAATCCCTGTTCTCGGCGAGGTCATCGGCATGCAGCTCCGGGTAGCCTCCTCCCAGATATACCGCATCGGCGTCGGGCAGCATATCGCCGTTCACCGGGCTGAACCTCTTGACTTGGAGTCCCGAGGCCTCGAGGCATTCGAGGTTCTCGCGGTAGTAGAAGCAGTATGCATCGTCGTAGGGGACGGCTATCTTCGCACCGACATCCCTCTTGACGTAGGGTGATTGGTCAGGAAGGTCCCCTTCGGCGGTCTCGGCGATGTCCATCAGCACGTCGAGATCAACGGGGTCGGCAAGCCTCTCAAGCGATTCGATTCCGCTGCGGTTCTCGTCGAGTATGGTGTCCAATCCGAGATGGCGCTGTCCTAACGAGTTCTCGTTATCCTTGCGTATCTTGCCTGCTACCTTCACTCCCTGACAGTAGGTGGACATGGCGACGTCCAGCTTGTCGGAGTGCTGTGATCCGGAGACCTTGTTCAGAATGACTCCTGCGATTTTCACGTCAGGGTCGAACGATCTGAATCCGTTGATGATTGCTGCGGAACTGCGGGTGAGCGATCCCGCATCCACTACGAGCACCACTGGCAGTCCGAGCATCTTGGCGACGCTTGCCGTGGAACCGATATCCGAATCCCCTTGGAATCCTTCGTACAATCCGCGTACACCCTCGATGACGCATAGGTCGGCATCCTTGGATGCATACCCTACAAGGTTGCGAATCCTGGACTCGTCCATCATGAACGAATCGAGGTTCCTCGAGGGCCTGCCGGTAGCGACCGAATGATACATCGGGTCGATGAAGTCCGGCCCGACCTTGAATCCCTGTACCTTATGATGTTTGGAAAGAAGGGACATTATGCCTGTCGTGATCGACGTCTTACCGACACCGCTGCCGGTACCCGCTATCACGAATCCCATCATAGGCCGTTCAGCTCCCTGAGGGTCTGTGCGGTCTCCAGGTTGACGATGGAATGGGCTCCCATGACCATCCCGTGGCTGCCTGCCTCGCCGACAGCGGAGAATCCCTGGTCCAGATAGTTCTTGAGCTCGCGGGGCTGATCCGTGACGAGTATGCAGTTCTCGTCGAGGGCAGGGTATCCGTGGCAGATCCCGAGGACCACCGTGAGGTCCGGATTGAATCCTTTTACAGCCTCGGCCATCTCCTCGCCTATCACGGCGTACTCGTCGAGCCCGCCGATGATCCTGTCCATCTTCACCCCTGCCTTGTCGAGGTCCCTGAGGATGTCCTCGCAGTAGCCTCTGATCCTGGGAAGTCCCTTGTCCTTGTCTAGGTTTGCTACGAAGAACGTGCTTCCCCCGAGCTTCTTGCATGATGAGTCGACTGCTTCGAACATGTCGGCGAAGCGGTATGCCAGCTCCTTCTTTGCGATCATGACCACGGCGACCTTCCCTCCCTTCGAGAGGGTCTCGCTGATCCTCTTGCAGACCGCGAGCTTCGTAGGGCTCTGGGCCGGGGACAGATAGGTCCTGCCGGCCATCCCCTTGCTCTTCTCCAGGGATGTGGCCGCCTTCAGCAGCTTGGTCTGGCGCTCGTACTCCTCTTTGGGGATGATGCCCGCGTTGGCACCGGCCTTCAATGCGCGGATGGCGCCTTCAGTGTTGTTGTCCATGCAACCATGGCAGTCTATGGCGAAGCAGTTGGTATCTCCCAGATCCACCCTGCCGATGATGGCCTTGATATCGTCGCCGATGATCGTGCTGGCACATGTTCCGATGACCGCGATTGTCTTTGGTGAGAACCTCTCTTTGGATTCTTTGAGGGCCTTCTCCAGGGACGGTCCGCCCCCGAAGATCAGGTCGTTGTCCTTCATCGATGATGTGACCACTCTCACCCCTGCGTTCTCGAGGGGCCTGGATGCCATGAAGGAGCATCCTGCGGGACCGTGCATGACGATTACGTCGATGTTCATGTCCCTGGCCGTGTACATGGCGGCCACGATCGGGTTGGGACGGGGGTGGTACACTCCGCTCATTGGTATCCTTCCTTGGTCATGCGGACGACCGTCTTCTTTCCTGCGGGGACCTCCGGTTCGGTTCCGTCACCGGGAGTCACGATAAGATCCGCCCCGTATTCCTTCACGACCTCCTCTATGAGGTCGCGGTCCAGCTTGTCGCATACCTTCTTGGACACGGGATCGATTATCACGACGGCATCATCCATCGCGTTCATTATCTTCAGGGTCTCGAGGGTGCGTCTAACCGACATGTGGGATATTCCCGGGTTGCGCTCCCTTACGTACCTTACTCCGTTCTCTATGCGGATCTCCCCCCTACCGGGGACTCCTTTGAATGTCTTCAGTGCGGCGACGACCTTCTCTGCAGGGACATCCATGATGTCGCATACTGTAAGGGCCATATCCATCGCCTCCACGTATTGCAGACCGAGGAACGAGCCGTCCAGTTCAACCTTGTGCTCGCCCTTGTAGTTAACTGTCAGTTCTAACGGGGAGCCGAACACCGGGGATGAAACCGGAGTAACACGATTCGATGTCAGAGTATAACGGTCGCAGTACTTGGACCAGATCTTCTCTTCGGACCTGAGGAAGACGTTCATCTTCGGTGTGATGATGTCCTTCTTCGCTTCCTCTGCTACCCTGGTCTTCCTTGCGATTCCGTAGTTCTCCAGCAGGTTGGTGATGCAGGCGATGTCCGCCTTGGCGGAGCCTCCCAGCGATACCTCGCAGACCATAACATCGTAGTCCCCTCCGGGGAGGTCGAGGAGATACGGGGGAGCGATGCTCTTCAGCTCCTCTATGTCGTGTCCCTTCTCGGTGTACGGTCCGGAACCGCGCGACGACCTCAGATAGACCTTGTAGCCTGCATGGGCCAGCAGGTGTGCGATCATATAGCATGTGCTGGTCTTTCCCTTGACTCCGGTGACCTCGATCCTGAACCTACTGTCGTTCATGAAGTGGTTGACCGACTGCGAATACCAGATGCGTTTGTCATAGGTGCATCCCTCGAGGAATACGTCGGGACAGTGGCAGGGCATGGACACCAGGTCGTAGTGGCCTGCCGGAGGGTTCCCGACGGACACGTTGATGCCCTGGGCCTTAAGACCGTCCAGCATCTCCGCGGGTGCGATGCGGTAGACATCGCAGACATAGACTTCGTTCCCTTCTTCCTTGTAAAGGGGGGCCAGGATCTGGCCTCCGTGCGTCATATCGAGTAGGAGCACCTTCATCTCTTATTCACCAAGATATTCTCTCGCCTTCTGATCCATGACATCCAGCAGACGCGGGTTGGATTCCACCGGACGGGTATACGTCAGGGGTATCTCCCTTCCGTTCACGGTGACGATCCCTCCGTCGCTGTACTCCGGGATGCCCAGCTTCTTGGGGATGTCCCTGTTGGGATGTATCCCCAGTGCGATGAACAGAGGTATGGCGATGATCCTCTGAACACCCATCTTCTCCAATGCATCGAGCCCTTCCGGGATGGTGGGCTCGCAGAATTCGTTGAAACCGCACGCTACGTGCTTGTATCCTCTGGCCTGCACCCTCTCGGCGTTCATGAGGATGGTGCGCATGTTGGCCTTAGTCCTGAACCTGGTACCGTGACCGAGGATCAGTATGCCTGTGTCCATGTCCCCGTCCGCATCGGCGATCTTGTCGCATATGATGTCCGTAAGGGTGTAGCCTGTATCGAAGGCCGATGCCATCGTGATGGACATCTCCTTCCCTTTCACTATGATGTTCCCGGCATCGGATGTTCCGAGTCCGAGCTTCTCGGGGATGAGTTCCTTCGTAAGGGTTCCCTCCGAGATGTAGTAGGGCATGACGACGAGACGGTCCACACCTTCGTCAGCCATCTGCTCCAGCGCTTCCGGTATGGTGGGGCTCATGACCCTGAAGTAGGCCGTTCCCACATGTTCCCATCCTCTGCATCTGAGTCTCTTGACCTGTGTGTCCAGGACCTCCTGGAGATTTCCGTTCCTGGTTCCGTATCCGACAATGAGTATACCTTTAGTCACAACCATCACATCCGGTGACCGAGTCGAATCTCAGTCCGCCTGAGATGTCCTCGGACAGCTCGGTGACCTTCTTCGCGAGTCTGCGGTACATGTCCGCCATCTCGGAATCCGGTTCGCCGCTGACGACCGTTGTATCCTTGGATTCGCATAACTGGACGGTAGGGGAGCGCGGGAGCCTGAAGATCACTTCCGAGCCCATGCTCTTGGCCGCCTCGGAGATCAATGTATCTTCGTTCTCTATCCCTCTTGAATTCTGAATGATGCCGCCAAAACGGGCGTATCCGTCCTGGCGGAAATCGTTGACAGCGGTGGCGATGTTGTTCGCCGCGTACAGGGACATCCTCTCTCCGGATGTCACCACGAAGACGTCGCGGGCGTATCCGTTGCGGATGGGCATTGCGAAGCCTCCGCATACGACGTCTCCCAGGACATCGTAGATAATGACATCAGGTTTGTACACATCCATAGCTTCCAAGCGATCCAGCTCCTGGAAGGCAGCGATGATGCCTCTTCCGGCGCATCCTGTGCCGGGACGGGGCCCTCCGCATTCCACGCACAGCACACCGTGCTTTCCCACGTGCACCATGTCCTCCAGTTCGCGGTCGTCCTTGTCGCGCATGATATCCAGGACCGTGGGGATGGGGCCTCCCGTAAGCATGCCTGTGGAATCGGCCTTTGGGTCGCAGCCTATCTGCATGACCGTCAGACCGGATTCGGCGAGAGCATCCGAGATGTTGGATGAGGTGGTGGATTTCCCGATCCCTCCCTTCCCGTAGATGGCTATTCTGCGCATATTGGATGTATCCTCCTGCTTGTTATTATCGGTACCGTCCGCCTTCTCAGTTGAAGTATTCCGATGCCTTCCTGCTCAGAAGGTCTGTGAGACGGCTGTCCGCCTCGACAGGGCGGGTGTATGCAACAGGGATCTCCCTGCCGTTGACCTTGATGATTCCGCCGTCGCTGTAGGAGGGGATGCCGATCTGCTCGGGGATCTCGTCTCCGAGGTGGAGTCCCATCGCGATGAACAGGGGCAGCGCCACGATCTTCTCGACACCCTCCTTCTCCAGAAGGTCGAGGGCGTCCTTGATGGTAGGCTCGCAGAACTCGTTGAATGCATAGGTAACGTGCTTGTATCCCCTGAGTTTGAGCCTCTCGGCGTTGATCTTGATGATGCGCATGTTGGCGAGCGACTGGTATCTGGTCCCGTGTCCGAGGATGAGGATTCCGCAGTCCTGGTCCCCGTCAACATCCGCGATCTTGTCGCAGAGGATGTCGGTGAGGGAGATGTCGGTCCCGAAGGCAGGGGCGATGTAGATCGATACGGTCTTTCCGTCGACCTCGACGTCGGCCATGTCCTTGTTGCCCATTCCGAGCTTCTCGGGGATGAGCTCCTTGGTGAGAGTTCCCTCGGCGATGTAGTAAGGCAGAACTATGATGTTGTCCACGCCGTCGCCAACCATTTTCTTCAGCGCATCGGGTATGGTGGGGTGGGATACCCTGAAGTACGCTATCTCCACGTGTTCCCAGCCTCTGCATCTGAGCCTCTTGGCCTGGGTCTCGAGCACTTCTTCGAGGTTTCCTTTGCGTGTTCCGTAGCCTACTATCATGATTCCTACTGTCATAATTATCTCCACCACAGCTGGATAGATGCATCCAGCCTCAATGGGGCGGTTTACAGCATTTTAGTATTAAAATTAAACTAAAAAGTGTTACTTATTGCTAAACGAAAGATAAAACGTGTTACCATATGCGTTTTTCAGTAGAATCGTGTTACTCAAGTTTCCATTATGCGGTCCGGAATATGTTCCGGCATCCGGAATCCGTAGCTTCAAGCTTTCAGTAGCGCCTTGCATTCGGCGTACAGATCCTCGGTCGGCTGGAGGTCCGCCCAGTAGTCGTCGGCGACCTTGATCTTCAGTCTGGTCCTCCTCGCGACTTCTTCCACATCCTTGTCGAACGTCTCCCTGTCGCCCAGTCCGGTGTCGATCTTCAGAATATATTCGTAATTGCCGAGGCTGAGCAGCCATCTGATGTATCCGTCCCTTCCGGGCTCTATCCCCAGGACCTCCCTCATCTCGTCTGTCAGGCTCTCCTCTGTAGCGGCGGCCTCCGCTTGGTCAGCCTCCATGAAGTCGTCGTAGTTCTTGGCCATGGCCGGGAAAAGATAGAAGTGGCCGGTGTATTTCTGCTGAAGCTCGTTGTACTTGGGGCCTCCTGCGATATTGATCCCGACGCAGTCGTCGCAGAGGTTCCCGCACTTGTCATGGAATGTGACCGAGGGCTTGAATCCCTTCTCTTTACACCATTTGGAAGGGTCCCACTGGTAGTTCCCGCATGTCCCCAGGTAGAATCCGATGCCGTCCACGAACCACTGCATCTCGGTGGCGATCTCCTCCACCTCGGACTTCAGGACCTCGGGTCTGGAATGGAGACCCAGATTGAGGGAATATATCACGATGTTGTACTCGTTCCTGTCGAAATCGAACATCCCGTTGAGCATGGCCTTCCAGCCTACGAGCTCGTATTCCTGCCCGATGCCCTCCAGCTTCCTCTTGATGGGCCCGCAGTACTCGTTGTTAACGACGATAACACGCTTCTTCTCCTGATCCTTCTTGAGACAGTAGGTCAGATTGTCGTCCACCATCGGACAGAGGATGATTCCCAGGATTCCCTTTGCCATAAGGATGTAAGGGTATTGTCCGCTAATAACATTTTGTAACAAGCCCTAACCGTCACGATGCGGATCCCAGCAGGCCTCTGCCCTGAGGGTCGCTGAGGAAGACCATCCTGGATGAGCCGC
>Ga0265299_10002404_pt1 | contig 19396 bp, 18 predicted proteins | sample AusTroGonzalo_MG_4_FD_193485 | JGI IMG/M metagenome (GOLD analysis project Ga0265299, IMG submission 193485) | Bovine rumen microbial communities from tropical cattle in Woodstock, Queensland, Australia - Gonzalo_02 | ecosystem: Host-associated > Mammals > Digestive system > Stomach > Rumen ... | reverse complement strand
ACTGGTTTCGCAGCCCTGTTCAGCCAGGAAACTGCGATAATCATTGTTAGGAATGAAGCATATCTCTTGCGATTCGCTCTTCTTGGCCAGTTTCTCGAAATGATGATCTGCCGCAATTTTCCGCACTTCGGGCTTCGTCAGGTCGCCCAGCGGGAAAATAGTGCGTTTGAGGTTTTCTTCTGTGAGCATCCAAAGGAAATAGGTCTGGTCCTTGTGCTCATCGGCGGCGGTTTGCAGATAATAGTGTCCACGGTGCTGCGCAATGCGCGCGTAGTGCCCAGTGGCGATGTAGTCGCAGCCCAGCTTGTCGGCTGCTTCCAGCAACACCCCCCACTTGATGTGCGAGTTGCAGAGCACGCACGGGTTGGGTGTGCGCCCGAGCTTGTACTCTTGCACGAAATTGGCAATCACGTGGTCGCGGAACAGTTGCCGGAAATCCAGGATATGGTGTTCCACGCCTAACGATTCGGCGAAATGCTTAGCCTCCATGATGCTCTCCACGGAGCAGCATCCCTTTTCCTTGGCAAGGCACGACTCTTTGATGTAGTCGAAGGTCCGGAAGGTGGCGCCCACCAGTTCATAACCTTGTTCTTGCAGCAGCAGGGCGGAAACGCTGCTGTCGATTCCGCCGCTCATGGCCATTAGCACTCGTTTAGGCATAGTTTATTTTCTTGTTCAAGATTAACGGCCACAAAGATACGAAAAAAGGGCTAATTGTCTGCATCCTTTCCTCCGTTCCTTTTCCCAATCGCCTTGCCGATACGCGCCATCTCCTTGCGCAAATCCTTGGGTTCCAACACTTCCATAGATTCGCCATGGGAGAGCAATTCCTGAATAAAGTCAAAGGTGGGACGCAGAAAATAGGTGAAAACCGTATGCGTAGCCGTGCGTTCCTCCTCCATCTGAGACGGATGCAGCGGCAGCGTGCGCAAATACTTGGCCTGATAATCATCCACCTTCAATTTGATTCGCTGGGGTTGCTCCTCCCCGACAATAATGCCGAAACAGGTGTTGAAAAAGGATTCCGCATCGAAATCATCCGGCAATGTAAAGCCCTCGAATTCAATATCCATATCCTGGATCCGGTCCAATGCATAGACTTTCAAAGGACAGTCGCCATACTTGCCTAACAGATACCACCTACGCTTGAACACCTTCAATGCGTAGGGTTCCACATGGTACAAGTTTGACACATAATTGTCTTCCACCCAGAACGGTTTATAGCTAAACGTCAGCATCTTGCCTTCCCGCATCGCCTCCAAAACTGTCGGCAGATACTCTCGGCCGGATGGATTTTCCTCCAACAGAATACGATCCTTCAATTGGCTGCTCTCCTCCAGTTGACTGTTCAGTGAAAGCACGTCCAACAGCCATCCCCGGAAACCGGAAGTGTCCTTGAGGTCGCGACTGTTGGCAATATAATAGGAATTGGTGCCCTTGTGGCAGGCAATCTCAATGCCGAACAATTCGCGCACCGCCGCCACATGATTGTGGAACGAGCGGGTCGGATACTCTTTCCCGTTGGAAAGTTGGATATTCCGTTGCCATTTCCCGGAAATCTCATGTAACGTGATGCCAACGGAACCCGCCTGATTTACCGTGTCAATCAACCAGATATACTTTCGGATAAGGTCTTTTGTCATACTAATGTGCTTTAAATTCGATGCGGCAAAGATATGCAAATGGTGTGAAATTCTATGGCGCAGTCTAAAAATATTTTGCTATTTTCTTGCATAGATAAGTTTATACTCTGCTATAGATTGGCATAGTTCTGCAATATTTTTGTGGCGTTCAAAAAATAATAATCGCTATGAAAAAAGTAAAAGAAAACATGTTGCAAATGTTGAGTTTTCTCGCATTGAAAATGGAAAACTCTGGCACAGAACTTATTGAGGCCATTGCGCCTGGGACCCTTGTGCAGTTGGATTCAGCCAGCACGAAAGACAACTGTCCTTCGGAAAAACAATCCACTGAATTGGATGTCAAAGATATCCGTCGGAGAATTGAAAAAACAGCCAAATTCCTTGACATCACAACAAGAGAGACAATCTTGATAATCGCTGCCTTCAACTGTAAAATCCAGAACAATTCATTCAACTGGGATGATATACGGCGTTTCTTCGATGTGAAAAGCATGGTTTTGCTCCCATTAAAAAAAGACTTTGACCTTTTGGTGAAAAAAAGATACTTTGTGCCTGCCAATCGGAGACATTCTTCCGATTACGAGTTGCATCCCAAACTGCTGGAGTCGATCTTGGAAGAACAGCATCTCAACAGTGAGGAGTTATGTGATCGTGACTACAACCGTTATAAATTTGTCAAAGATGTCTCTGACCTGATTGAAAATCGTAGCGACGAGGATATCACAACCAGAATGTTATTCGACAAGACAGAATTACTGGAACAACAGCATAACGAACTTGTTTTTGTACAAAACATTCGGAAACTGAATATTAATATTGAAGAAAGGACCCTCTTGTATGAGATTTGCGATGATTTCATTCAAGGAGGCAGGAGCGGTGTCAACTGCACATTGAAGGATATGTACCAAAATCCAAGCATGCGATTTTGCATTGCCAGGGATTTAAAAGATGAAAACCACATTTTACAAAAATTGGGGTACATCGAGATTCTACCCGATACTATGTTTTCAGACAGCCTGGTCACTCTGACTGAAAAAGGGAAACAAATATTCCTGGAGGGCGACCTTGAACTATTCGCTGATACCAAAAGAAACGACAAGAGTCTTATCTATCCTGACAAAATCACCGAGAAAACGCTCTTTTACGATGCGGAACTAACCAAACAACTGGCTCTTTTCAAGGACAACCTTGCCGAAGAGAAATTCCAGGAGTTGCAAAAGCGTTTGGAAGAACAAGCGTTGCCAAAGGGCGTCGCTGCGCTGTTCCACGGGCTTCCCGGCACTGGCAAGACGGAAACCGCCATGCAGATTGCGCGTGCCACGGGGCGGGCGGTGTGTCACGTGGACATTAGCGCAGCCAAGACCTGCTGGTATGGCGAGAGTCAGAAGCGTGTGAAAGCCATTTTCACCAACTACCGCCGGATGTGCGAGAAGGAGACGATGAAACCCATCCTGCTCTTCAACGAGGCCGATGCCTTGTTGAGCAGTCGCCAGAACATCAACAACGCCAGTGGTTCCAGCAGCGTGACGCAGACCGAGAACGCCATCCAGAACATCATCCTGGAGGAGATGGAAAATTTAGACGGCATCCTCATTGCCACCACCAACCTCACCGATAATCTGGACAGTGCCTTTGCGCGCCGTTTCCTGTTCAAAATCAAGTTTGGGCAACCGACAGAAGAAGCCAAACAGAGCATCTGGAAGGACAAACTGTCATGGCTCACTGACGACGACTGCCGGCAGTTAGCGGCACACCACGACTTCTCCGGCGGCGAGATCGACAACATCGTGCGCAAAGTGGTGATGGAGGAAGTGCTGCACGGCAGTCGCCCCACTTTGGCGGAAATAGAAGAGTTGTGCAAACATGAGAAGATTGAGGGCGGAACCAAGGGCTGCAGTATCGGGTTCCAAGCATAGTGTAATTGCTAATAGCAGAATCCCTTTCTGCTTGCTGACAGATGATATTTTTGCAAAAAAATCAAGAATATGATAAAAGACAATAACCAAAGCGCCTTGGCCGAACTGTCCGCCATCTACCGGCCCGGCACACTAAACCTCATTGGCGGACGCCCTGGGATGGGCAAGACCACCCTGGCTTTCTATCTTGTGATGGAAGCACATCCGCCCACCGTCTATTTCTCCCTCGAAATGAGAAGCGACCAGCTGCTGCTGCGCCACGCGACCGGAAAATGTCCCGAATGGATACACGTTGACGACACTGTGCCGCTGACCGTAGATAAGATCCGATCCAATGTGCGCCAAATACAACAAACCCAGGATATTCGCTGGGTGGTCATCGACTACCTGCAACTGATGAGCTCGTCACAGCCGTACACGAACCGCGCGGACGAAATCGTCTATATCATCAAGGAGTTGAATAAGATGGCTGGAGAACTTCAGGTGGCGGTTATCGTGCTGACGCATTTGATGCGTACGGTATTGATGCACGACGATCTCCGCCCCACCCTGCAGGATGTGCACGATTGGGAGCGCATCGGAGAATGGGTGGACGATGTACGACTGCTCCACCGCGACGAATACTACAATATTGTCGGCTGTAAACGGGATTTGATGGAGGTATTGGCCACCGAGTGCGGGCAAAACAGCGTCCCCGACCTGCAGTTGAGATATCTGATGTGGGACATCTCGTCTAAAATGATGTGCAACATTGGGGAAATATCGGATACGAATACGCTCCGCAAAATGCTTGCGACCACTGAAAACGAAATACTCCGTATTGCCAAGCCCTTCGACGGCGACCTGGACTGGGACACGCACACGGAAGAATTGCTTGACCGGCTGTTGGACGAGCGCGCCTGCATCCTCAACCGGATGTTCGAGTTGCACTGCACTGAGGCCGAGGTGCGCCGCTTTGAGCATGTAAATAAGGAGTTGCTGAAAATGACGAACCGATTTTACGAAGAACAACAGCAAATCCAACGACAGTTGGACTCGCTTCCCGACATTGGTGAGCACAGTGCCAACCGTTTCCACTTGAGAGGAGAGATCAACTATTGCCATGACGATGAAGACCCGAAACTCTTCCCGATGGAGGATGACGCGTTCTACGGGTCGCACTGGAATGAAATGCTATGGGCGATTTCGTCGCTCTCGCGAATGGACGCACACACCATACACGAAGGCGAGGCCAACCACTTTGATGACGACCAGACCTGGGCGGAGGGGCCGCTGCGCATCCCTCAGTTCGAGCACATTTGCGTCTGCCACCTCGTCCACGCTCTATGCACACACCTGCGCTACAGCATCCCCGACCTCCTGCGGATGACCACCTACATCTGCGAGCGCTTGATGTGGGAGATGTCGGAGGGGAAGGTGGAATAGTTTGTTTCCCCGCCTCGCCAGAGCAGGCTTCTACGACACCCTCGCCTGCATCAACGGCAGCATCGCCGAAGCGTACTACTAAGAGATCCCCGAGGTGTCGGAGAGCAGAAAAAGTAAAATATTCCCCATTTCTGTTTCGCAAAATCAAAAAAAATGTATTTTTGCGAAATAGAAACGCTTTAACCATTGATTATTATGAAGTTAATAGAAAGACCCACTTATCTGGAACGCATACAGCGAGTAAAAGGAACTCCCGACATCAAAGTGATTACGGGTGTTCGACGTTGCGGCAAATCAAAACTGATGGAGGAATTAGCCAAAAGCATACGGGTTTCTGAGACTAATGCAAATATCATTCACATCAATTTCAACCTGCTGGAGTTTGAACCGTTGCTGGAATACCACAAATTACATCAGTATGTGGAGGATGCCTATCAAAACGGTAAACACAACTATGTCCTGATTGACGAAATTCAGATGTGTGATTCTTTTGAAAAAGCCATCAACAGCTTGCACGCCACAGAAAAATACGACATTTATCTGACCGGTTCTAACGCATTCCTGTTGAGCAGCGATCTCGCCACATTATTCACTGGCAGAACCTTTGAAATAAAAGCATTTCCTTTTTCTTTCCAAGAGTATCTGCAATATTTCGAATATGAGGACATTGAGAAAGCATTTTCGTTGTACACGGAAGAGGGAGGCATGGCAGGTTCCTATCTTTATTCAACCCCAAAAGAAAAGTACAGTTATATCAACGACGAAGTGTTCAATGCGCTTATCGTCAGAGACATCATTGCCAAATACAAGATCCGGAATATCCCACTGTTGCACCGTCTTATAGACTTTATGATGGACAATATCGGCAACATCACATCTATCAGGAATATCGCCAACACATTGATATCAAACAAGATAAACACCAATGACAAAACCATAGGAACTTACATCGATTATCTTTGCAAGGCGTTTGCGTTTTACAGAATCCGCAGATATGACATTGCCGGGAAACGCTATCTGACCAATGACGACAAGTATTACCTCGCCGACCACTCCTTCAGATATGCCCGCTTGGGTATGAAGAACCTTGACCGGGGACGGATTCTGGAGAACATCGTTGCCATTGAACTGCTTCGGCGGGGGTATGAGGTATATGTGGGCGTTATGCACCGCAGTGAGATAGATTTTGTGGCCATGAAGCAGCACGAGAAGGTGTATTTCCAGGTGGCGGACGACATCTCAAACCCTGAAACTTTCAAAAGGGAAACCGATTCATTGCTGAAAATCAGAGATGCCTACCCAAAGGTTCTGCTTGCCCGTACCCGACAGCCTAATTCCACGCACGAGGGCATTCTCGTCTGCAACATTGCAGATTGGCTTCGGAGCAAAATAGGGTGACCTGCAACGAAGACCGCCGTCCGCCTGGCCGTCTCGCTCGGCGGCGACAGCGACACCCTCGCCTGCATCACCGGCGGCATCGCCGAAGCCTACTACAAGGAGATCCCCGAAGAGATCGTAAAGGAGATATGGTCCCGCCTGCCGGAGACCTTTCGGGAGATATTGCGGGAGATGAGGGGAAGGTTCGGGTGTCCGTTAGGGAAGATTTAGAGTTTATTGATGGAAGTGGTGGAGGGGAAGAGGAAAAGTTTTAGTTTTGCGGCGGAGAAAACACGTCAACAATAGTTAAGAAATAAATAGTAATTATATGGCAGAGAATAAGGCAGAAAATAAAATTGAATTGAAATCGGTAAGCGAACTTCTTGGGATGAAGTTCTTTATACCAAGTTACCAACGAGGGTACCGTTGGACAGAACAGCAGGTGAAGGACTTGCTGGAAGACATTTGGGATTTTTCAAAAAAGAAAAAGCAGGAATATGTGTTTTATTGCTTGCAGCCATTAGTTGTTAAACGAAAGAATGAAGATGTCTTAAATAGCATTAAAGCAGCGACTTCGATTGAAGAAGTTGAAACATTGTTAAAGGGTTCTTGGGAAGTCATTGATGGTCAGCAACGATTAACGACTCTATTCATAATACTTTCTGTGCTAGAAGAAAAATCATTATATTCCATAGAATACGAAACTAGAAATGACAGTAAAGATTTTCTAAAAAATATTGACGAAAGCAAGAAGAATGAAAATATTGATTATTATCATATTTACCAGTCGAAACAAACCATATCATCTTGGTTCAACAATGATGAAGAAAAGAAAGCAAAATTCAAGAATATTCTTCTAAATAGTGTGAAATTCATCTGGTATGAATCAGTTGATGAAGACCCCATAAAAGTTTTCACCCGCCTCAATATTGGCAAAATTTCATTGACAAACGCTGAACTTATCAAAGCATTGTTTCTAAACCGCTCAAACTTTGGAGAGAATGATTCTGAACATTTGAAACTGCGCCAACAGGAAATTGCCAGCGAATGGGATAAGATTGAATACACATTGCAAAACGACGAGTTCTGGCTGTTCTTGCACGAAAAAGGCTATGACCGCCCTACAAGAATCGACTTTATATTCGATTTGATTTGCGAGCAGAAACCTTTAGGGACATTTGACAACATCGGTACTGATGATTACAAAACTTTCCGCTATTTCTACGAGTATTTCAAATCAGACTCGTCGAACATTGAAGACTGCTGGAAAGAAGTAAAAAAATATTTCCAGACATTCAAAGAGTGGTTTGATGACTTGGAGCTATATCATTACATAGGGTATTTGGTCGAATATAAGCACTCAATATCGGGGCTCGTTTCTGAATGGCACAGCTCTAAGGACAAAGACTCGTTTGTAAGCTTTTTAAAAGCTGAAATAAAAAAGAAAATCAAAGGATGCCCTGCGCTTGATTTTCAATACAAAGAAGATGGTAGTGATAAAGGAAAATGCAAACCCATACTGCTTTTCCAAAACATTCAAACTATTATCAATCAAAACAAAAACAATCTAAGCAACGAAGACTATAAATTGGGAGTGTTTTACAAATTCCCATTCCATTTATACAAACTTGAAAATTGGGATGTGGAACATATCAACTCTAACACCACAAACGACGAGGAAGATGCCGATATACAAAAAGAATGGCTATTGAATGTATATCTTAGTGCAGATGACGACACACAAAAAATAATACGGTCATTTTTTGAATCTTCAGAGGATGAAAAAGGGAAATTGTTTGAGAAAGTCAAGCAAATTATTCCGCAAAACGAAGAATGGACTTCCGCTGAGAAAAATAGGATATGGAATTACACTCTATTAGACTCTTCTACCAATCGCAGTTATGGGAATGCCATTTTTCCTGGAAAACGTCGCGTGATTATTGGTAAAGACAAAGGTTTGTCAATAGCCATACCCAAAATCAGCAAAGATGGAAAACTACAATTAGGAGAGGAACAGAAAGCTAAATCGTCTTTCGTTCCGCCTTGTACAAAACAAGTGTTTATGAAGTATTACTCTGCAACAATGAGTGACGCTAACTATTGGACAAAGATTGATTCGGACGGCTATTTGAAAGATATAGATGATTGTATAAAAAAACTAGAGGAATAGATTATGAGCAACAATACAAAAGCAATATCTTTTTGGAATTTCTTGAAAGAAAGCACGATAGAAATTCCCATCATACAACGCGACTATGCGCAAGGTCGATTAGGGAAGGAAAATTTACGCAAGACTTTTTTGGCCGATTTGAAAAAGGCTTTGGACAATGAGCACCCATACAAGGACACACCCATGAAGTTGGACTTTGTTTATGGCTCAGCTGAAAACGGTAAACTGAATCCTCTGGACGGTCAACAACGCCTAACCACGCTTTGGTTATTGCATTGGTATATCGCATTGCGTGCTGGAGAACTGAGCGAAGATGGTTGCAAGATTTTCAGAAAATTTACATACGAGACACGAATCTCTTCCCGTGAGTTTTGCCAGAATTTATGCGTCCCCGAATACTTTAAGGATTTTGACGGCAAAGACATTGTCAGTTTTATTGCCAAGCAGACCTGGCTCTATTCTGCTTGGAAGCAGGATCCGACCATTCAATCAATGCTAAGAATGTTGGGCGGTACCAGAATTTCCGACAAAAATGGAGAAGATATTGTTGATGGGATAGAAGAGATTTTCCAAGAAACAAACGAAGACGGTTTCAAATCATATTGGGAAAAGTTAACCCAAAAAGAAACCATTGTGTTCTATCATCTTCCTCTCAAAGATTTCGGCTTGTCTGATGACTTGTACATCAAAATGAACGCCCGTGGTAAGCAATTGACTAGTTTCGAGAATTTCAAGGCTGACTTGATTGGGTACATTACAAAACAGGCTGAAGATAATCCGGAATCAGAATGGAAGAATCTTTTAGATGCTGAAAATGGAATTCCAATAAAGCTGGACACAGACTGGACTGATATATTTTGGAAGAACAAGTCCAAAGAAAGCAAAATAGATGAAATCTACTTCGCATTTATTAATAGATATTTCCTTCAGGAGTTAATCTGCGCCAAGAAAGAAGATAAAACAGACTTTTATTCTGCGGACAACCTTGAAAAGGAGAATGTTGCATTCAGACATCTGTATGGAGAAAAAAGTGATGATTCTCGGTTGCAATATTCCGGATTGGATAAATACCTGTTTAGTGACGGTAAAGCAATTCCACTTAATTTCTTCACTTCGCTTAGTGAAACATTTAATAATTTAAAACCAAATTTATTTGGTTGCAAGTTTTTTGGGGGATGCTGTATTAATAATTATTTCCCAACTTGGGTTGACTCAAAATTTGAGTTAATTCCCCAATACGACGAAACAGGTAATATTTCAACTTTAGGACAAAAAGAAAGAGTTGTTTTTCTCGCTATTTGCATGTATTTTGAAAAAGACAGCTTTGACGAAACTTCATTTAAGCAGTGGATACGAGTCGTTTGGAACATTGTGGAAAATTCTGGTATAGAAACAATTTCTGCAATGATTGGTGCAATGCGCTTAATTGATGGATTATCAGAGGGGGCGCACGATATTTATAATTTCTTATCAAATTCACAACTACAAGTCAAATCCAATTTCGCCAAAGAACAAGTAGCAGAAGAAATTGCCAAAGCCAAGCAAATCCTATACGGAGCGCCTCGTTCAGATGGAAAATCTTGGGAAGAAATAATCATTGAGGCTGAGAAATACGCTTTCTTCAAAGGTTCGATACGATTCTTGTTTACTGATGGCGAAGGAAACATCAATTGGTGTGACTTTGATGTAAAGTGGACAAATGCAAAGAAATACTTTGACGAAAAAGGTGTTAAGGACGGCGAAGAAAAATATAGAACCAACGCAAGTCTTCTGAAGGCGGTATTGTATCATGTAGAAGACTTTTGGAAATATATTGAACCCCGGAAATATGTGTTTGATAATAAAGCCGAGACATGGAAATCACATATTCTATTGGAAGATGGGTGGAAAGAAGCTGTACATCAAATATTGATGGGTAATCTTAAAATCAGTCCCCGAGAAGGTGATTGCTTGATCTATAAGAATTTGTATAACACAAATTTATTGAATTATGTTTCTAATTATTTGCAAGGCTCTCGAATAAGATGGATTCATGGTCATAGGGCAATTTATCCTCCTTATTATGAGGGTATAATATTGGATGACGAAAATCGGGATGATAAGTTCTATAGAAATCGCTTGCTTTCTTCGAATGATAGTATCAATTCGGAACAAAAAATTGAGGGATTGAATTATTACAAAGGTTGGGACATAAATTTCAAATACAAAAACCAAATATTTCAGTGGAATACTGATGAGAAAGTATATCTGCTGGAGAGTGGGAAAAGAAAGCAGAAAAACGAGAGTGAAAGCTATTGTGTTGATGTGACTAATTTAAACGATTCTCAAGACCTAATTAACAAACTAGAAGACCTCATCGCTCAAGCGTCTCCTGAATAATCAGACAAAGAGTGTTGCAACAATTGTCAAAACAAGATTTGCGAATAATCTCCAAATTCAAAGCATGACTCTAACTGTTTTGTAAAAATGTGTCTTCGAACGTAGGAGATTCCGCCAGTTCCTGTCGTCACTGGCGGAATGGTGCCCTGCGCATGGGGGCAAAGGGAAAAGATGGGCGGCGGCCGTAAAGTTTCCGGCAACGGCAGTTTTTCCCCGCCGCCCATCTTCTCCTCTCTGGTCTCATACGGCAGCGCGCACCATTCCGCCGAGAACGCAGTGAGCGAGCGGAATCCCCTCCGGAAAACCGCGAAAACACGTTGCAATCCTAACGGGGTGCCTTTTCGCGCTAAGGCCACTGATCACTGTTCACTGTTCACTGCCAATGGGCAGGCCGCAGGTCTGCAGGCACCGCAATGCCACGAATTGGCACACCCTCGCCCTATCTTTGCCGCAACAAATCTCTGTATTATGAAAGTAATCGACCTTTTCCAGAAATATCCCTTCGACGCAATAGCTGCAGATTTTGCACACTTGTTTGAAGTGAACAGCGGACAAAAGTTGTCGGAGCAGACAATTGCGCGATGGAAATCCCTCTACGAACAATGGCTGGCCGAGGCCAATCCGGTATCATCGGAGTTGCATATCCGCATATTTGCGAGATGGGAGTACTGCTCACCATGCGTGGATATGAACTGCTGCATGCTAACCGAGTGCAACTCAATCTTGCACCCAGTGGCGACACACCCTTCCCGAGATGAACTGTTCGGTATGGAAATCACCTGCGATCCGGATGTCGTCACCATCTCGGAAACGGAACTCGCCGCCGGACTTTTCTACGAAATGACCTGGTATCCGCCTGGGGAACAGAAAAACATACACATCCGAGTTCAATAGTAGCATATCTCTGACACACCATATCTACCCCGGCCTGCGGCACCAAGGTGCCACAAACCGGCATAGTCTCGCACTATCTTTGCCGCAACTTTAGTATTCACCAACAGTTGCGCCCGACACGTACCAGGGATTATGAATATGAACGATTATTATTTTTATGTTGCTCCAAATGAGGAAGATTTGGGATGGGAGTTCACAATTTGTGAACTGATTGAGTGTGAATTTGAAGCACATCCTGACAATTTCCCAAACAAGTCTGAGAAAATTGAGTTCTTGAAAGAACTGATTGCCGACATTGAGGAGTGCATTGATAGGGTGGAGAATAAGGAGAAAATAACTGAAGGGAGAACGGGAGATTTATGTAGTTTTGCAGAGTGAAAAATTATCATCAAAATAATTTCCAATTATGGCAAGAACAAATGACTCAGATTTAAGGCTTAATGAATTGTTTGGAAGCAAGGCTTTTAGAATCCCCAATTATCAACGAGGATATGCATGGGGAGAGGAACAATGGGATGACCTTTGGGAAGATATTCAGGAGATAGAAATTGACAATACCACTGGAGAGTACCGTCGTCACTATACAGGTACTATTGCATTACAAGAAATCAATCGAAACGCGGTCCCACAAGAGGAATTGTGGTTCGTGGATGACGGTAACAGATTTTTTGATGTTGTAGATGGTCAACAAAGACTTACTACCATTGTTATTCTTTTGCACGAATTGATTAAAGTTTATCCTATTACCGAAGAACGGAGTGCTCTGATGAAAAGATACATATATCGAAAAAAGGAAAGTGCTGAAACAAAACTCTACCTGTTCTCATACAAGAAAGAGGATAAAAACAGACAATATCTTTTGAATACGATATTTGAAGATACATCTGAAATCTTACCAGCTGAACATATAAATGTTTATACAAACAATCTTTTGTCGGCAAAAAAATGGTTTAAGGGCAAAATTAATGATTTGTCAGATGACAAAAAAAAAGATTTGCTCATAAGACTACAGACAGCACTGGCTTTTGACACGAAGTATATTACAGATAATTTATCAGTTCAAGCAGTATTTGAAACCATGAACAATAGAGGAAAACCTTTGACAATTCTAGAAAAATTAAAAAACAGACTATTGTTTTTGGCTGCAAAATTGCCCAATGGTACTGAAGATATTTCATCCCTCTCAAACAAAATTAATGATGCTTGGCGGAACATCTATGATTATTTAGGAAAAAATCCAAACAAGACGTTGAATGAGGACGAATTTTTATCTGCTCACCTCACTCTCATCCGAAAGCCGGCAGACTATGTTTTTTCTGAACAAGTGGCTGAAAAAAAAGTCTTTGAAATGTTTTGCAATCGTTCAGCAAATTATTTACTTGACTATTCAAGAGACCAAGGGGATAGTCCTGCACATGAAACTATTGTTGACTATAATAAGATTGAAAAATATGTATTAGATATTGCCGCTTTTGTACCCTACTGGTATGAGGTTGTAAATTGCAATGACATTAGAATAAAAAAACTCCTTTTGCATAATTCCTCAAAAGAGATGCGTCTTTTGTTGGCTGAGTTGTTGATGTTAAAAATTTCCGAAGATGGAGGACTTTTGGCAAACACTTGCATTGATTTACTTTTGAAAATCGGATTTAGGAATAGTATTTTAGGACTTAATGTTCTTGATGAAAGAACTTATGCTAGCCGTGCCAGAGAATTGCATCAAAAGGAAATAAAATTGTCTGAATTATGTCAAGATTTTATGACCAAACTTAAGATACCCTGTAATATCGAAGCGATGATTGTGCAATACAAATCTTTATTTGAGTACACATATAAAAATAAAGGTTACCATCGTTGGGGTGGATTGAAATTCTTTTTGATGGAATATGAAAACTATCTGAAAGAACAAAAGAGGGATTTTGAACATGTTAGTTGGGACAATTTCAATGAAATAAACATCGAACATATTATGCCTCAAAGTTATGAGGCAAATTGGAATAAAGAAATGGATGACTATTTAGTTGGAAAAGAGTTGACAGAAGACGAAAAGATTCGTGCAGAAAAAATAATCATCAACACACTCGGAAATCTGACAATACTAAAAGATGCCAAAAACTCCGCTTTGCAAAATGACCCTTGGAATAAAAAACAAGAAAGATATGAAACTGGCTCATTTAGCGAACAAGAGATTTCTAAAGAACAAAACTGGGACAAGAAGGCCATTTGGAAAAGAGGCTGTAAGATGTTGGATTTCATGACAACTATGGTTGAAGGACTGGCTTTTTCTGATGAACAAAAAAAACAATTGTTGTTTGTCTCAGACAAATATTTTATAGAGGAAAATCAAATCAAAGAGGAATAACAATATAATACCTTTACCATCCCTTTCCCCGCACACTTACGGCGTGCGCATCTCCCCTTTTCGCTCTGTGCTACCAAGCCCCGCACCCCTAATTGGGTGTTTTATCGCTTTAAGATCCCTGTTCACTGATCACTGCCAAGGGGCAGGCCTTTGGGTTGGTCGTGGGTCTGTTATGCCATACACTGGCACACCCCTGCCCTATCTTTGCCGCAACTTTAGTATTCACCAACAGTTGCGCCCGACACGTACCAGGGAAAAAGTCATGAGTAAAGTTTTCAGAATCACCCCAAGGACAACCAAAAGAGTGAACAACACAGTATTGACACCTGAAATGGAGATTATTGTCACGTTAAGTCATCACACTCAAGATCCTTTTAGCATCGGAGCAAAAGAAATCATCGCCATGTATATGGACCGGTATGGCTTTGACTATAAGAAGGCAAACGCTACGAAAGCGTGGTTTACCTTCGAGCGGTTAGACTAATTGTTTTTCACAACCAATAGCCGGACTGTCTTCTGATTACTTCGTGACGAAAGCATGAAGGTCTATTAGCCCCACATCAGAGTGAATGCTGTTGTGGGGCTAATCGTATGGTGTGTCCGATCACTATGCCTTAAATCGGCACAGTCCCGCGCTATCTTTGCCACATCAATCAATAATACAAACCCGCAATTATGAAAAAATACAAGCAACCCAAAGACAGTACAAACTGGAGCCACAAGCACGACTACCCGATTTCAGAGGTATGGAATACGGATAACATCTTGGCCCGGCTGATTGCCCCGCGCCTGATAGCATACAAGGAACTGGACAAGCACGGCTACCCTCCCGATGTGGGTGATATGACCAAATGGAACCACATCATCCAGAAGATGATTGATGCTTTTGAACTGATGAAAGAGGTGAATTGTCTTTCGGATAAAGAAGAGACCATCATTTCAGAAGGGATTGAGCTGTTCTGCAAGTATTACCGGTATTTGTGGGATTGAGGAATCTCTTAAATATTAATTTCAGCATCAAAAACAGCAAAGATATGACCACCAAAAACATCATCATCCCAGTCGGTTTCAACGCCGAACAGTGCCAAGAGGGCATTATGAATTGTTTCACATCCGATGATAACACGGAATGGATGGACAGTCACGACTTTGTCGTGCGATACCTGTATTGTCAGGAGGACGGCGACTACGACCCGCCGTTGGAGGTGTGGCTTCTCGTGTGGGACTCGCCCAGCAAAATGATCAAATCCCCCACTGGAGGATGCTCGTCATTATACGTGCAATGTGTTGCCGTTGGCGTCAATCTGACGTGGTGCAAAGTCCATCACAAAGGTCTTACCGTCCATGTTATCAAAGTGCTGACTCCCGCAACCGGCGGAAAGTCTCCAATCATCGAAGACCACTGGTTCGGGAACGTGGTGGACCACTTCTACACGATTGACTATCAGGAGGAAATGGAACACGCGGATCCAAACATGCTGTTCGGGGAATTTCTGAGCCAGATGGACGAGAAGATTGCTGGGATTATCAAAGGAAACCAATAAAACCGATTACTATGACTTATCACGAATTATTACACAGCGTAACTTTCGACGAAATCATCCCGTTTTTGGAGAAGAAAAACGGCGGGGCCGTAAGCCTGGCCCTTTACAAAACCCATTATGATATGCTCCGGCTCCTTACGCCCCGCCGCAATGAGGACGACAATAAAACGGCAACCATTACCAATGCGAAACTCGACTACGACTGGGAGGAGCCTCATTTAGAGGCCTTCCCGATGGAGGGCGACTTATGGGAAGTGAGCCTCGCCAAAGAACTCATCATCGCGCCGGATGTGAAGGCCTCGCTTGGCGAGATTGCAGCCTGCTGCCTGTGGCACACTTCATTCTACGGATTCACGGAAGAACAGATACACGAGACTTTTGAAAAATTTGATTACTACAACCAAGACCTGCTGGATCCAGACATCGTGAGGATTAAGGCCGCTAAAGTACGACAAAAGATCGAAGCGGCGGGCGGCAGACTACCCTATAAAAACGAGATGCTAAAGATTCCATCGTTCCGACAGGAAATGAACCGTCACTTCCCAAAAGCATATTGCAAAAGAAAAAGACGGAAAATCGCCAGACGGAAAACCAACAGATTGTATAATGAAAGAGTCCTCAATGTCGGGGAGTTCGTGGCCGCCTGCATTCCGGCATTGTCCGAAAGAGAGTCAATCACCATAAAAGACTTACGCAAACTGTTCTATGCCAACCATTTTGCACATTATTCCTATCAGACATACACGGGAAACGCCGCCCAAAGAGGCGCATGCATGTCGGAACTGATTGAAAAGTATGATGCTTTCTACAGCAAACCCAGAGCCAACGCCATGATACTTATCACCGTATCATCGGAACATCCTTTCAGCGAAAGCGACCGGCAAATAGCTGAGTTGATAAAAAGACTATGTTCTGGGCAGACCGCTTTTTTGATAAAATACGATGACTGTCTGGGCGAGGAATTACAGTTGGATGTGGCGTTTTATGAGATGAAAAATTCGTACCTTTGCCCCACGCTTTAATTGTTGAATGTAATCTAAAAATACTATTCACTAATCGCCAATGACCGACTTTGCAGCCATAGACTTCGAGACCGCCAACGGGCATCGCAGCAGCGTATGCAGCGTGGGCGTGGTGGTGGTGCGCGGCGGTGTCATCACCGACACCTTCTACTCGCTCATCAAGCCCGAACCCGACTACTACGCGTGGTTCTGTCAGGAAGTACACGGCCTCTCGCACGAGGATACTGACAATGCGCCTGTGTTCCCCGCCGTGTGGCGGCAGATCGAGCCGCTGATTGAAGGTCTTCCGTTGGTGGCCCACAACAGTCCATTCGACGAGGGCTGCCTCAGGGCGGTGTTCCAAGTCTATCAGATGGACTATCCGGATTATCAATTCCTTTGCACCTGCCGTGCCTCTCGCCGCCATTTCGGCCGCCGCCTGCCCAACCACCAGCTGCACACTGTGGCCGAGGCCTGCGGTTATCCGATGACCAACCACCACCACGCCCTCGCCGATGCGGAGGCATGCGCGCGGATTGCGATGCGGTTGTTGTAAAGGCAATTATTGACACGATCAATTCACACAATACCATGCTCACCTACATCTCCAACACCGACCATTACAACCTCGTCCTCTCCCACGTGGCATCCGTCAGGAAGTCGCTGTGGATCGGCACCGCCGACATCAAGGACCTCTACGTAAAGGTCGGGGACGGCACGCTGCCGTTCCTGGCAGTACTGGCACAGCTGGTGCGGAAGGGCGTGGAGGTACGACTTATCCACGCCAAGGAGCCGGGGCCGGCCTTCCGCGAGGATTTCGACAAGTACCCGTCGTTAGCGAAAGGACTGGAAAGAGTGCTCTGCCCGAGAGTGCACTTCAAAATGCTCGTGTTTGACGGCAAAAAGGTTTACATCGGCAGCGCGAACCTTACCGGTGCGGGCATCGGGATGAAAGGGAAAAACACCCACAACTTCGAAGCGGGCATCCTCACCGACGAGCCCGAGATAGTGCGCCTGGCCATGCAACAATTCGACGAAGTGTGGATGGGCCTGCACTGCGCAAAGTGTTTAAGACGGAAGTATTGCGGAGATCCAGTAGTGTGATTTGCAATTTAATAGTATCTTTGCCACATGAAAAAACGAATATTCATCCTGTTTGCCGTCATCACCATTCTCGCCATCACAGGCGATGCCCAGACCGTATACCAGAAGGACCGCTGGGGCGCGAAGTTGTACTACATGCAGGACAACACCATTCGGATGAAAGACCGTTGGGGCGAGCAACTGCTTTGGTATGACGCGGCCAAACGGCAGGTGCGCATCAAAGACCGTTGGGGACAGCCCGTGCTTTACATGGACGGCGAAACGGTGCGCCAGAAGGACCGTTGGGGCGCTCCCCTGCTCTATCTCGACGGGCAGACCATCCGGCAGAAAGACCGCTGGGGTGCGGCGCTCTACTACCTTGACGGCAACACCCTGCGACAAAAGGATCGCTGGGGCGCACCCGTCTATTATTTCGACTTTGCCCCAGAATGGTGGCAAGTGGCATGCTTGGTGCTGTTATAACACATCACATCACCCAGAAAATCAGTGTTTTATAGCCTTCCTTCTACCACATTCCAGTCCACAATCTGCCACAGGGCGTTCAGGTGGTCAGGACGGCGGTTCTGGTAGTCCAGATAGTAGGCGTGCTCCCAAACATCAAACGTCAGCAGCGGCTTCAGCCCCTTCTGCACGGGATTGGCAGCGTTGGTCTCCTGGGAGATCACCAGCTTGCCGTCTGCGTCGGCGGAGAGCCAAACCCAACCGGAGCCGAACAGCGTGGCACCTGCCTGCACAAACGCCTTCTGAAACTCCTCAAACGAGCCGAACTGCGCGTTGATGGCCTCTGCCAGCGCGCCCGTAGGTTTGTTATCGGCCACGGGTTTGTTGAACTGCTGGAAATAGAGATTATGGTTCAGAATCTGGCCGGCGTTGTTGAGCATGCCGCCGGAGGCCTTCTTCACGATGTCAACCAAATCCATCTCGGCAAAAGGCGTGCCTTCGATGGCGGCATTCAGGTTGTTGACATACCCTTGCAGGTGTTTACCGTGGTGGAAACCGATAGTCTGCGCGGAAATCACAGGCTCCAGCGCATTTGCCTCGTATGGCAGTGTGATTAATTCGAATTTTGGCATTGTTTGATTGTTTTAGTGTTAATTGTTTGTGCAAAGATAATATTTTTTATCATGCATTACTTTGGGCTCTCTATTTTTCAAATCATTCTAAAAATGATAAGAGATATTTCGTATTTTTGCAAATAATAAAAATGATTATGGCAAAAACAAAACAACTAGTTGATGAGCCTTTGGAGAAACAGCTTTGGAAGGCTGCCGATAAACTGCGCAAAAACATCGATGCGGCAGAATACAAGCACGTGGTGTTAGGATTGATATTCTTGCGCTACATATCTGTCTCATTTGAACAACTATACAATGAATTGGTGAAGCAACAGGCTGATGGCGCCGATCCCGAGGACCGCGAAGAGTATGCCGCCGAGAATGTGTTTTACGTTCCGGCCAATGCTCGGTGGGCGTATTTGGTGTCCAACGCCAAAAGTCCGCAAATTGGCAAGTTCATTGACGAAGCGATGGATGAGATTGAGCGTGAGAACAAGCCTCTGAAAGGCGTGCTGCCCAAGGTATT
>Ga0265299_10002403_pt1 | contig 19405 bp, 16 predicted proteins | sample AusTroGonzalo_MG_4_FD_193485 | JGI IMG/M metagenome (GOLD analysis project Ga0265299, IMG submission 193485) | Bovine rumen microbial communities from tropical cattle in Woodstock, Queensland, Australia - Gonzalo_02 | ecosystem: Host-associated > Mammals > Digestive system > Stomach > Rumen ... | reverse complement strand
AGAGGTTGAGGACGAAGTATCAGCAATACTTGAGTACAACGACGGCCGTATGGGCACTTTCAATTCATCAACATCAATTCCCAACGGTCAGAACATCCTTGAAGTAAACCTGGATGCTGCCAACATCACCGTAAAGGGGGACAGAATCTACGTTGAGAAGTTCTGCATGCCCGAACCGGAATGGGAGAAAGGCCCGCGTGGCATATACGAAAAACCTGTTGTAGAACCCGTTGTGGAAATTCCAACAGACGGAAAGAACCTTCAGCACAAGGGCGTTATCGAAGCCTGGATCAACAAGATTCTCGGAAAAGGAGAGGGCGCAAACGACGGAAAGGAAGGTCTGGACAGCGTAATGCTCTCAAATGCCATGTACATGTCCGCATTTACCGGAAAGACAGTCGAACTGCCTCTGGACGGAAAGGTTTACTACGACGAGCTGATGAAGAGGGTGGCCGTTTCCAAGACCAAACCCCCTGTAGCAGATCCCCTGGCACCTGTCAGAGAAACATTCAGCATAAAAGACCCCAAGCAGGTTGAAAAATACTTCGGGATAACGGAGCGTGTATGATTCAGCTTGGCAGTGCCGCAGAAACTCTTGAGAAGAAAACAGCCGGATACCGCATGGAACCGAAGACCCGGTATCTCTGCACCCTCCTTTTTGACGAGATTTCCAACATTCTTGTTTCCCGCCTTGGCGCAGACACAGAGGTCAGGATAACCACACGCAGAAGCCTGAAATCTGTCTCGGTTTCTCTGTCAGTGAAGAGCGAAACCAATGTCCTTACGGATAATTTCCCCGGCCCGGACAACGAAGACAGAGAGATTGAACAGAAGATCAGAAATACCGTTCTTGAGAAGAATGCGGAATATATAAAGAGTGAATACAACAGTAAGAAGCAAAAACTCAGGATAACAATAACAGTTCCTCTCAAACCCAGAAGGGACTATGAGCAGGAACTTGAAACGTTCTACGAAAACAGGAAAGGAAAGAAGCTTTCAGGAACCAAGACAATACTTTTTCTTGTAAAGCAGCGTTTCTGGAAGTTTCTTGTTTCTTTCTTCATCAAGGTCGGACGTTCAACCCCGATGGTTGTGATTCCCATTGTCAGCGCAAACATAATCGACCTTGTTTCCTCAGGCCTTTTTGCAGAAAGGATGTGGGAGTTCTTCCAAAACATAGGAATAGGAGTGTTCTCGCTGCTTCTCAACATCCTGTTTGCATGGCTGGACAGCATCTACTTCAAGAACCTGTGCTTCTCAATAGGCCAGGACCTGAGAAACGTCATGGTCAGAAAGCTCCAGCTGCTGTCAATTGCATACCATAACGAGAACAGGGTAGGTGCAATAACAAACAAGATGCTCAACAACGTGGAGGCAATTGAAGTTGCCTTTGCAACAATGGGCACCCATGTTGTGACAATTCTTACATACGTTACCGCGGCCATTGTAATCACGATGATAAAAGCGCCGATAATGGCTCTGTTCTACACCTTCTTCATTCCCATGGCCGTTTTCCTCGGAGTTGTTTTCCGTAAGCCCATAACAAAAAAGAACAGGGAATTCAGACAGAGCATGGAAGGTGCAAATGCAGCTGTTACTGAAATGCTCGGCATGGTTGAGACCACAAGGGCCCACGGTCTTCAGAATGATGAGATCTCCAGAATGAGTCATTACATGGAAGATCTTCGCAATGCAGGAGCAAAGCTCGATGTCGTCAACCAGGTCTTCGGTGCAATCAGCTGGGTAATCCTTCAGGCCTTCCAGATCTTTGCCCTGGCATTCTCTGCATACATTGCAGCAAAGGGCATGATTTCAATAGGTATGATTGCCCTGTTCCAGTCTTACTTCTCCGCAACCATCACACGTATCTCAACCTTCATCAACGCAATTCCCCAGTGCACAAAGGGCTTTGATGCCTGTGCCAGTATTGCGGAAATACTCTGTGCTGATTCCGATGAACACAGGGGAACAGAGAGCCCTGAAACCTTTACAGGCGATATAACATTCAAGGATGTTGATTTCAGCTACGAAGAAGAGGGACCCAGGATTCTGGACAACTTCTCACTTCACATTCCCTCGGGACAGTCCATTGCCCTTGTTGGCGAATCCGGCTCAGGTAAGTCCACACTTATCAACCTGATAATCGGTTTCATAATGCCCACTAAAGGCACAGTCACAATTGACGGAATCAGTTCAATAGACATGAATCTGACTCGCCTGAGAAAACACCTTGCTGTTGTAACTCAGAACACTGTTCTTTTCACAGGTACTTTGTATCAGAACCTTGTATACGGTTCTCCCTACGTTACCAGGGCAGCAGTTGAGAATGTGATAGACGAGGTGGGACTGAGAGACCTGGTGGAATCTCTTCCCAACGGTCTTGATTCCTTTATCTCCGAGTCCGGAGCAAATCTCTCAGGAGGTCAGAGACAGAGAATATCCATTGCCCGTGCACTTCTGCGTGATCCTGCCATCATGATTCTTGATGAGCCCACAAGTGCCCTTGATGCTGAAAACGAACAGCGCATAAAGGAAGTTTTAAAGACCATCCAGGGCAGGTGCACAATCATCATGATTGCCCACAGACTCACAATGGTTGAGAACTTTGACAACATAGTTGTTCTTCAGAACGGAAAGATTGCAGAGCAGGGCACCTACAAGGCCCTTTTAGCCAAAAACGGAGTCTTTGCAAAACTCAATTCCAGACCGGACCAGAAAGACTGATATGAACATAATAATCATTGTTTTTCTTGCCCTGTTTGTTCTCGGATTCATAATATTCCGCTTTGGTAATACTCAGAAAACTGAGTGGAACGGCGGAACTACCTATGCCCGTGACAATATGAGCGACAAATATAAAAGCCATGCGGATTCTCGTCTTGAAAACTTTGAGAAAACAGGCGGAAGGCTCATAACTACAGGGCTTGATGAAATTCTGATTTTACGCAGCGGAATATACGTTGTTAAGCGTAACAACAGTTATTCAGATGAGATTCTGACGGATTCAATCAGGCAGAACCAACGTCATATCAAATACATTTCTTCTGTTCTGAAAGGGTATCCCATACCGACTTACAACATTGTGGTTTTTCCCAATGAGTGCAGTTTGAGAGACATTACCAACGATACGGATGCACTCACTATCAAAGAGGGAATTCTGCTCGAAACAATCCTTAAGAATGACGGTTTGATCGGGTCTGCCTTGTCTTCTGAGAAAATTGAGGAAACTTACAATACCTTGAAGGAAGCCTCAAAAGGTTTCTGAATCAAAGAACTTCATAAGATGCTCTCTGAAATCAGGGGCTGTGTCATATACTGCATGGCCGTAGCCGTTGTACATGATCAGTTTGGTTTCGCTGTTGTCCTTCATGCATTGGGCAATGAGGAGTGAGGAGTCGCCTCCAAGAACCCTGTCGTCTGAAGAGCCGATAATCAGGGCAGGGCACTTTATGTTGGGAAGCATGCTTCTGATGTCAAAGTTTCTCATTGATTCCGCAAGGATCTCAAAGCGTTTCAGCTCTTCCTCTGTGACAGTTTTTGCAGCATCGATGAGAAGGTTTTTCGACTGTTCATACACATCCCTGGGATAGACAGCTTCTCCGAAGGACAGGTAGAGGTTTTGGGCATCACCTTTCTTGGCAAGGTCTATCCATGTGTCGAAGATGCGGAAATCAGTAATCTGGGCAGAGGCAGAGCCAAGGCAGATTCTCTCAACAAGTTCGGGATGGGACGCAGCAATGTACAGAGCCATCATACCGCCCTGTGATGCTCCGAAGATGTACAGGTGGTCCAGTTTGAGAGCCTGTAACACTTTGACCATATCGTCTGCAAGCTGTGGAACTGTGCAGACGGGAGGAAGCTCGTTCCTGCGGTCAAAGAGATAGATGGTGAAATCGTTTTCAAAATCCCTGAATGCTGCCTGTACAGCTTCCTCGGACATGAGCACACTCTGTACGCTCAGACCTGGAAGGATGACAAGATTCTTCTTTCCGCTTCCAAAGCGGATGTAGTTCATTGAGAAATCAGAGGTTTTTAAGGTACTTATTTGACTTTTCGAACTCATGGAAAATCTTATCCCTGTCCATGGTGAGGAACTCGCCGTCCCTGTACAGGACCTTGCCGTCAACCATAGTCATGCAGACATCGCTTGCCTGTGCGGAGTAGGTAACAAGGGCAAGCGTATCGTTGTCGGGAACAAGATGCGGGGCGTCAAGATTCAGGGCAATGATATCGGCCTTCTTGCCCACTTCAAGGCTTCCTGTATCGAATCTGCCCTGAGCACGGGCACCGTTGACTGTGGCCATCCTGATAATCTGGGAAGGCTTCATTATGGTCGGGTCGCAGCGGTATCCGTTGTGGATAATCGAGGCCAGATGTATCTCTTCGAACATGTTGACGTTGTTGTTGCTGGCACTTCCGTCAGTTCCGAGTGCAATGTTGATTCCTTTTTCAAGCATTTTGGGAACAGGAGCAAAACCGCTGCCGAGTTTCATGTTGCTTGAAGGATTGTGTACGACAGTAACTCCTTTCTCCTTAAAGATATCTATGTCTTCATTGGAAACCCAGACACAGTGTGCACAGTAGGTTGGAAGGTTGAAGAAACCGGCCTTTTTGAACCATGCCGCAGGTGTCATACCCTTTTTCTCAATACACTCCATATGTTCCTTCTTTGTTTCAGAAAGGTGGGTGTGGAAGCGGCCGCCGATCTTCTGGATTTCTTCAGCCCATTTAAGGGCAAGACCTTCGTATATCGTGTATTCGGCGTGGATTGAGAAGTCTACGTGAAGGCGGTCATCGTAAGCACCGTCAAAGTCCTTGTGAAACTGCAGGGATTCCGTACGCTTGGGGTATGAAGCGTAGTCTGTGTCCTTGTCTCCGCCCATGAAAACACGGGTAAGGTCGGCCTTGATTCCGCTCTTTCCGATGCTCTCATGAGTAATAAGGGGCATCATGTACATGTCTGAGAAACTGACCGTTCCTCCTGCAAGCATTTCGAGGATAATCATGTCCATGCCTGATTTAAATTCATCAGCTCTCATCTTGCCTTCAATAGGCCAGATCTGGTTAAGCCAATCCTGGAGGGGAAGGTCACTTCCAATGCCCTTAAGAAGGTTCATTGCACTGTGGGCATGTGAGTTTACAAGACCCGGCATGAGGAGCTTGTTGTACATATCGAAGGTTTCGGTGTATTTCTTTTTGGGCTCTTCGGTTCCGATGTAGTCAATGTACTTGCCGTCAACTCCAAGGTATGCGTTTTTTAGAACCTTGAAATTGTTGCCTTCAGTTGCAATTATCTTTGCGTTCTTGAAAAGTATGGACATAAAAACTCCTCAGTTGTTTTTCTCAATTACTACAGGTTTTCCCACACAGCGGGCCATGTGGTAGATCTTGGCCGCATCTTCAACATAGCTGGCCCTTACATAGGCCAGATTGAGACTATCGCCAACGGCAACAGCTCCGTGGTTTGCCATAAGACATCCTCCGGCATCCCCAATGTCCCTGGCTACGTTCAATCCAAGCTGCAGGGAGCCTGTCGGGGCATATTCTGCAAGGGGGATCGGGCCTCCGAGCCAAGGCTCCATCTCAATCAGGATAAGAGGGATGGTCTCCCTCAGAACTGAAAAAGATGTAGCGTAAGGTGAGTGGGTATGGACAATTGCATTCACAGCCGGTTTGGCCTTGTAAAGTTCTGCGTGAAGCCTCCACTCGGAAGAGGGTTTTCCGTCCTCCGGGCATTGGAGAACAGTGCCGTCAACAGTCATGATTACAATTCTGTCAGCTTCCATGGAAAGATAGCTTTCAGAACTTGGAGTAATTGCAAAGGCATCAGACCTGTCGGGAAGCCTGATGCTGATATTACCGCTTGTTGCGGAAACCAGATGTTCGTTGTACATCAGCCTAGAATACCTGACAATGTCTTCCCTTATGCTCCTGTAGTCCATTAAGGCCTCCGTTTCCCCGATTATAACACAATACAGAAATAATCGTGTACAATTGCAGCAACAGGAGGCTTGCAGTGGAGCGTCAGGACAAAGGTTTGGCATTTATTCAGAGATACGAGAACATAGCCTGGTACGAGGACGGGGAAGTGAGGATTCTTGACAGAAGAATCTACCCTGCAAAAAAGGAGTTTGTCATTTGCAAAACTCACGTAGAAGTCATGCAGGCAATTAGAGATATGGTGACTCAAAGTGCAGGCCCTTATGTTGCAGCTCCCATGGGAATGGCCCTTGCTGCCTGGGAGTGCCGTGATCTGGCCCCCGAAAAGCAGATGGAATTCCTTAGAGGCGCACAGGAATGCATCTGCTCAGCCCGCCCCACAACACGCAAGAGGATGGAGATAGTCACTCAGGCATGCCTCAGGCCTGCGGCCGATGCACTCAAAGCGGGAAAACGTGTCGATATTGCTATCCGCGACTATGCTGTCGAGATGTTCAACATCAGGTACTCAAAACTCAACACAATGGGACACCTTCTGGCAGAGGTATTTCCCGACAACGGCACCGTTATGACCCAGTGCTATGCCGACACAGTGTTGGGGATGATGCTCCGTGCATGTAAGGAGATGGGGAAGAAGATCAGACTGTTCTGTCCTGAAACCAGACCTTATTTACAGGGCGCAAGGCTCACAGCCACCGTGTGTGCCGAGATGGGATTTGAAACAACCCTTATCACAGACAACATGCCGGCCTATGTAATGGCAAAAGAGAATGTGGATGTATTCACCTGTGCTGCCGACGCCATTACCTGTGACGGCTATGTTTTCAACAAGGTGGGAACAAGCCAGATAGCCATCTGTGCAAAGCACTTCGGAATACCTGTTTACGTGTCAGGCGATCCCGACCCGGGTCACCCCACATGGGATACTGTTAAAATCGAGATACGCAATCCCGACGAAACATTGGAAGCAATGCATGTAAGAACAGCAGCAACCGGTTTAGGTATAAAGGGTTACTATCCCGCATTCGACATGACACCTCCTTCACTGATAACCGGCATAGTAACCGAGAAAGGAATACTTCCTCCCACGGAACTCAAAAAGTATTTTGAGATGGGTGGAGAAGGGGAATACTAAGAAGCGGACTCCTCTGCTGTTTTTTGTTGAATTCTATAGATAATAGGGTAGAATTTAAAAAAACAAACTAAGGAGATTCGTTATGAAAAAAGCTCTTATTGCTATTCTCATTGTTTCTCTGGCACTCTGCTTCGTAGCATGCAGCAAGAAGTCAGCTGAAACAACATCTTCATCATCAGCAGCAGCATCAACACCTGCAAAGACATATTCAGGTAAGGTTATGCTGTATTCATCAATGCAGGAAGCACAGCTTCAGGCAGTTAAGGATGCCTTTGAGAAGGCCTACCCCGGAATCACAATGGATTACTACTTCGCATCCGGTGGAAAGGTTCTTACAAAGATGACAACAGAGGCCCAGGGCGGTCAGATTGCAGCTGACGTTGTATGGCTCGGTGACCCGTGTGACTACGAAGGATTCAAGGCAAACGGTTGGCTCGAGAAATACTCATCACCCGAAGAAAACCACATTGCTAAGGCATACATCGACCCGGATGGATACTACACAGCAGGAAGACTTGTCACAATGGGTATTGCATGGAACACAACACTTGTCAAAGATTCCGAAGCTCCCAAGACATGGAACGAACTTCTTGATGCAAAGTGGAAAAACCAGATCATCATGACAGACCCCGACCAGGCTTCAACAACAAAGTACTGGATGACAGCTATGATGCAGAGCGAGAAGTACGGCGAGAAGTTCTTCCAGGCTCTTTACGACAACGGCACAAAGCTTGAGTCAGGTACAACAGCAACACACAACAGAGTTGCAGACGGTTCATACAAGGTAGGTATCTGTCTTGACTACGTATCAGCTAACCTCATTGCTGAAGGTTCACCCATGAACTTCCACTTCACAACAGCTGACGTTGTAACAATGACAAGCCCCGTTGCTCTTATCAAGGGCTGTGCCAACCCCGACAACGGTAAGCTCCTTATTGACTTCCTCCTTTCAAAGGCAGGACAGGAAGTTCTCGTAGAGCAGAACCTTGTTTCAGTTAGAGACGACGTTGCAATGAAGGTTGATACATCAGCTATTGCAGCAGTCAACATGCCTGTTGATTTCATCAAGCTTGGTGAGAACATGAAGAACTACCAGGCTAAGTTCAACAAGATCTGGAATAAGTAATTACCAGCAATTCCGTGCGGGAACCTCCTAACGGGGGTCCCCGCATTTTTTATAAGGAAATGAAATGGCGGAAGTAAAATTTGAAAACATTACAGCCACCTACGGTAAGAAGACGGTCCTGAAGGACTTCTCCCTTACCGTAAACAGTAATGAGATTCTCTGTCTGGTAGGACCTTCCGGATGTGGAAAGACAACGCTTGTGCGCTGTCTTCTGGGTCTGATGAAACCTGAGACAGGAAGCATTACCGTTGGCGACAGGGTTCTTTTCGATGCAAAGAAGAGAATCAATGTCCCGGCTGAAAAGAGAAACATCGGTATTGTTTTCCAGGACTACGCGGTATGGCCGCACATGACTGTTCTGGAGAACGTCTCATATCCTCTCAAGAAGAGAAGGGTACCCAAAGACCAGATCAAAGAGCGTGCAATGAAGGCTCTGGAACTCGTACATATGGAAACATATGCAAACCACCTTCCCATGCAGCTTTCCGGCGGACAGCAGCAGCGTGTTGCTATTGCAAGAGCACTTGTTGTTGACTCCGAAATCCTGGTTATGGACGAGCCTATTACAAACCTTGACGCAAAGCTTCGTGAAGAGATGCTGCTTGAAATCAGAATGATCCAGACCCGTCTGAAATCAACGGTTCTGTACATTACACACGACCAGCAGAGTGCACTCCAGCTTTGTGACAAGATGGCAATCATGGAACTTGACGGATCACTCTGCCAGTACGGAAACGACGAGGACATAATCCTCAGACCGGCCAACAGATTCACATTCGAGTTCATCGGAGTATCCAACATGATTCCCGTCAAACTCAAGGACAAGAAAGTTCATCTTGACTGCGGCATAGACACAGTTCTTGACGTTGAAGTTCCCAAGGATGCGGACTTCTCAGTCAAGACAGACATGGGCGTAAGAATGAACGACGTAGTCTTTGACAACAAGTCACCTGTCAAAGCCAAGGTTGAGAGCAAGGTATTCCTCGGAAGTGAGTACAACTACTTCCTCAAACTGGGCGACAGACAGATCCGTGTCCAGCAGAGTATGTTGGATGCAAAACTCGGCGGCGTGCCGGAGGACGGCGCAGAGGTGGGAATCCGCTTTGTGAATCCCAGATTCTACCCCGCAAAGGAGGTCTCAGGTGAAGCTGTTTAACAAAACCGATAATCTTGCGGCCCTGGACGGAAAGAAGAGATTCAGCCTCGACAAGGCCCTTACAATCACAACATTCATCCTGCTGATTATCATCGTTGTAATTCCTGTATTCATGATTATTTTCAATACATTCTTTGAGAAGGCAGTTACAGGAAGATGGCGTTTTGATGTCAGCATGTTCAAAACCCAGCTGACAGATCCAAAGAACCTGTCGGCAATGTGGAACACGGTAAAGATTGCACTGTTGACCACAGTTTTCGGAACAATTGCCGGTGTATTCTACGCTTGGCTTCTGGGACGTTCGGATATTCCTGCAAAGGGACTTATGAAGGCCCTTTTCAATATTCCGTACATGTTCCCGCCGTTCCTCGGTGCAATGGCATGGGATATGCTGCTCAACGGACGTGGAGGATACTTCAACAAGTTCCTCATGACAACGTTCGGGTTAGAAACCGCTCCGTTTAACATCAACTCTATATGGGGTATAGTTTTCGTTGAGGTTTCTTACTACTTCCCGTTCGTATTCATGCAGGTAGTAGCAGCCCTTGAGAAGATGGACCCGACTCTTGAGGAATGTGCCAGAATCGCAGGTGCAAAACAGAGCACAGTCATCTGGAAGATTACTCTTCCGTTGACAAAGCCCGCTATCTCTGCAGGTGCTCTTCTCATCCTGACAACATCACTGGCTCACTTCGGAGTTCCTTCAATCATCGGTTACTCTCAGGGAATCTACACCTTGCCCACCAGAATCTACGCCGTTATCTACAACGCCGGAGGCTCGTTCGAAGGTATCCGTGAAGGTGCGGCACTTTCGGTTCTGCTTGTAGTTGTTGTATCTGCAGCCCTTATTCTGCAGAACAAGATCCTGTCTTCAGGAAGCTACGACATCATCAAGGGAAAGAGTACACGTCCTACACTGATCAAGCTGCGCGGAGCAAAGTATCCTCTTCTGATATTCTGTATCCTCACACTTGTCATCATCGTAGTTGTGCCTCTGGTCATGATTGTTCTCGTATCCTTCCTCAAGGCCTACGGTCTGCCTCTCAAGCTTGAGAACTTCTCGTTCATCCAGTACCAGAGAGTATTCAAGGGAAGAGCAACTATCGATTCAATCAAGAACTCTCTTATTGCATCAATTACCGCCGGTGTTGTCTGTATGCTGCTCGGTACTCTTGTTGCATACGTTGTCCAGAAGATCAAACCCAAGAACAGGGGCGCACTGGAATTCATGTCCATGCTGCCTTATGCAATTCCCGGCACGGTTCTCTCAATCGGAGTTATCCTTGCATGGCAGGGTGCAATTTTCGGCATCAACCTTTACAACACACTGGCAATCATCATCGTTGCTTACCTTGCACGTTACCTGAGCTTCTCAATGAAGACAAGCTCGGCAGCGTTGCTGCAGGTTTCGAACTCGCTTGAAGAAGCGGCCAGAGCCTGTGGTGCATCGCACACGGAAAGCCTTGCGGATGTTACTCTTCCGCTCATCAGGCCTGCAATGGTCTCAGGCTTCTTCCTTATCTTCCTGCCCGCAATGCGTGAGGTTACAACTTCAATCCTGCTTTACGGTCCCAAGACAAGGACCCTGGGTGTCCAGATCTACGGTCTGCGTGATGCCGGTATGATTCCTCAGGCCGCCGCTCTTGCAACGGTTGCCATCGGTATCATCATCATTCTTAACACTGTGGTTAACTACATAGTTAAGGACAGAAAGGGAGTGTGACATGGCTGACCAGATTATCTTAAGAAACGTAACTAAAATATTCACTACAAAGACTTTGGGTGATATTACAGCTGTTGACAACTTCAACATCAGCGTTCATGAGGGCGAATGCTTCTCATTCCTCGGACCGTCAGGCTGTGGAAAATCCACAACACTGCGTATGATCGCAGGTTTTGAGGACCTTACAGCAGGTGAAATCGAGCTCTGCGGCAAGCTTGTATCATCAAGTGCCAAGAAGCTCTATGTTCCACCTGAGGAAAGAGGACTTGGAATGGTATTCCAGGCCTTTGCCGTATGGCCCCACATGACAGTCTTTGACAACGTTGCATTCCCTCTTGCAATCAAGAAGGTGAACAAGAGCGAGATCAAGGAGCGTGTTGCCCAGGCTCTGAAGCACACAAGCCTTACAGGCCTTGAAGAGGTCTATCCCGGCGAGCTTTCAGGCGGACAGCAGCAGAGAATCGCACTTGCACGTGCTATTGTCACAAACCCCAAGGTCATGCTTCTGGACGAACCACTGTCAAACCTTGACCCGAAACTCCGTGAGACCATGCGTTTTGAGATAAAGGCCCTGCAGAAGAAGTTCGGTTTCACAATTATCTTCGTAACCCATGACCAGAGTGAAGCAATGGCCATAAGCGACAGGATGATGGTATGTGATATGGGTAAGATCATGCAGATCGATACTCCTGAAAACCTCTACAACCATCCGAACAGCCGCTTTGTCCACAACTTCCTTGGTGAAAGTACATTCATCAACGTTGAGGTCAAGGGTGACAAGGTCTATCCCAAGGGATCAAACCAGGAAATCAAGATTGATATCCCCAAGGGAGTGAAGGGCAAGATGGTTGTTGCAACACGTCCCAATGAAATTGAGCTTACAACAGCTTCAGAGGGCGGTTTCAGAACCCATATTGAAAAGCGCATTTTCCTTACCGACAGAACAGAGTATCTTGTACCGGTAGGAGAGCAGATGGTTAAGATCCAGACTCCTCACAGAATCCGTTTCAACGCCCAGGATGAGTGCTACGTCAAATTCATCGAACCTATTTGGTATCCTGAAGACAACGAAGCCGAAGTGGCAGAAAGAAACAAGAGGCAGCTGATCTGACCTTTTAAAGCATTATTCAGTGGAGCAGAGTTTTTTCTGCTCCACTTTTTTTTGATAAATCTTTAAACTGTCTGTGAGAGGTTTTAAATGGAAATCCGTATTCTCAATCAGATAGAAGGTGCAAAACAGGCTGAGGGCCTGACTGTAATCATAGATGTGTTCAGGGCATTCACAGTTGAATGCTTTCTTGCAGACCTGGGAGTGGAGAAGATCATCCCCATGGGAAAGGTGGAGGACTGTCTTGCTCTGCGTGAGCAGCATCCTGACTACTATCTTGTCGGAGAGCGCAAGGGAATCAAACTTCCCAACTTTGACAGCGGAAACAGTCCTTCCTACCTGACAACAGCGGTAAACATGAAAGGCCGCACTGTTGTCCACAGCACAAGTGCAGGAACGCAGGGCATTGTCTATGCAGCCCAGCGTGCAACAGAAGTCATTACAGGAAGCCTTGTAAATGCTTCAGCTATTGCAAGATACATCAAGAGCAAGAATCCCTCTGTCGTTACCCTTGTCTGCATGGGTCTGAATGGAATTGAGGAGTCTGCAGAAGACACACTCTGTGCCAGATACATCAAGGCCAAGCTGATGGGAGAAGACCTGAATATTCACAAGGAGATAGCAGATTTGAAGAATACGGCCGGTGCAAAGTTCTTTGACGACGCACAGAAAGTTTCCTTCCCTGAGCCAGATTTCTTCATGTGTCTTGTTCCGGATGTTTTCAATTTTGTCCTGAGGGCCGATACTTCCAAGAACCCGATTGAGATGGAGAAAATAGATATCTGATCAGTTGGGTCTGAACTCTTCCTTATGCCTGAGAAGAACCTCGATGAGGGCCGGATCAAAGTGAGTTCCGGATTCTTTTCCCATCTCTTCAACAGCCTGTTCAAAGGGCATAGCCTTCTTGTAACAACGTGCGGAAATCAGAGCATCGAAAACATCGGCGACAGCCATGATCCTGGCTGAAAGGGGAATTGCCGAGCCTTTAAGGCCTGTGGGATAGCCCGTGCCGTTCCATCTTTCGTGGTGGTAAGTTGCAATGTCATAGGCAAAGGAAATTGACTCATCATCCGCAATTCCACTGAGAACTTCCCGAACAATCCTGCCGCCTGCCTCAGCGTGTTTTTTCATCTCTTCGCGCTCTTCATCGGTAAGCTTGCCGGGTTTTTTCAGAATGTGGTCCGGAACGATTATCTTTCCGATATCGTGAAGAGGGGCAAGTGTCTGAAGCAGGAAGATGAAGTGGTCTGTAAGAATATTTGAATAAACACCGTCTTTTCTTGCATCCTCTGCAAGCATTCTTACATATTCCTTTGTGCGGAGAATATGTTCACCGGTTTCCGTGTCGCGGCTTTCAATCAGGTTTGCAAGACCGGAAATAATGTGGTCCTGCATTCCGAGAACCTTTTCACGGCCGTCCAGCTGTACAAGGTCGTTGTAGTAGATGTAGCAGATACATGAGCAGATTGCTATTGAAATGTAGGAGATGTTAATCTTGTACAACGTCATGGGGATAATTCCTGCAATCAGAACAACAATGACCATTCCGATTGTTCCGATATCCCTGTTTCTGAATCTTTTTCCGACCCTTATCAGATTGGTTACAAGGTAGAGAATTCCGACAAGGAAGCAGACTCCGTAGATGATGAACAGAGGACCGCGTACGTATCCTTCATCATTGAAACTGAATATTTTTCCTGACGGGGCAAGGGCTGTTTCAACAACAAGGTCTACAGCAAGAAAAATCTTTGCAGCCCTCTGTTGTTTCTCAATTCCGAGTGCTCCGCTGAAAAGGACACCGAGAATGGGGGCAAAGGAGAACTGCAGAACAGTAATTACCGTAAGAGCAGTTTTCATTGAAGGGTTATACGGAATTCCGTGAACCATGAACTCTGCGGCACTGCAGAGCAGAATTGTCAGGAATGTGTGGATAAACCATCCTTTCTGACGCTGTGTGAATCCCTTGTAGTGAAGGACATGGAGAATCATAGTAATTGTGAGCAATTCTGTAAGGATGAACTGTGCCTGATAGAACGTCATTTTGAAATAATTCTCCGCCAATTATGATAACATGGTATCCATGATAAAAAAATTAATATTTTTGATAATCATAGCGGTATGTGTGTCTCTTTTCGCTTACTCTGCAGGAAGTTCTAGTTTCTTCCTTCAGGGCATCCCATATGCGTCCGGATTATCCGGAGAAGAGAGGTCTTCATACGGCTTCGGAGCCGAGGTCGGTTACAGGTACAACGCCTGGAGAGGGGTAAAGTACGGTGCTGATCTTACATTCAGAACGTTCAGTTTTGACAAAGCTCCACGCCAGTATGTCTGGTCTCTGATTGCAAAAGCCGGGTGGAAGCAGACCTTCGGTCCGGGGAAGAAACTTGCTGTGGCTGCATACCTTGGTCTTGGAGCAAATCTTGTCAGTTCATCAGACGGGACAAATCTTCAGTTTGCCGCAACTGCAAGCTCTGCATTTGCCTACAGTCTGAACAAGCAGACTTTGATAATGGCAGGTGTTGATTACGGCTTTCTGGATCGCTCGGTCACGGCAAAGGTCGGAATAATCTTCACGCTATTCACCTATCCGTACAGGGGAGCAGGTGTTGGTCTTGTTATGGATGGCAAGATTCTTATGGGAAAGCGTCTTGGAACTCCCACGTTTAACCGCAAATGGGCTATCCCCGGCGGCACATATGAAAAGTATGATGCCGATGATCTTGCAACAGCAATCCGTGAACTTAAGGAAGAGACGGCCATAGACCTTACAAAACTCGATGCAGTGAGCATAGGTGAGTGGAAGTTTGCCCTTCCTTTCTTCAGATGGAAAACCTTCTTCTACACCATTGATGAAATGAATCAGGAGATAGTTCTCAAAGAGTTCTCCGAGTACCGCTGGCTGGAGATAGATAAAATACTTGACGGTTCTTACAAGGACCTCGATTTCCGACCTTTTACCCGTTCTGAGATAAAGTGTCTGAAAAACCTGATGGAAGCACAGAAATGAACATAGACAACCTCGAACATTGGCATTTTGACATAACCGAAGAATCTGCAAACCACCTTCTGAATCTTGTCCTTGAAGGAAAGAAGAGGGCAACCTCCAGCAGCTATCCCGGCTACCTTACAGAAGGAGAAGACCTTCCCAAGGTCGGAGAGATGAGTGTGATAACAGACTGGGATGGAAATCCCCGCTGCATAATCAAGGACACAAGTGTTCAGATAATTCCTTTCGAGGACATAACTTTCGATCTTGCTGGTCTTGAAGGTGAGGATGATAATCTTGAATCATGGCGTACAAAGCACGAAGCCTTCTTCCGTGAAGAAGGCGCAGAAGTAGGCTACACCTTCTCTCCTGATATGAAAGTTGTTTTTGAACAATTTGAAGTAGTGGAAATTCTGTAAAAAGAGAGAGCACCCCGGGTGACACCCGGAGTGCTCAAGGTACTGTAGGTTAAAAACTTGTTTGTATTATGGATAGAAGACAGTACCTTTTATTACTTAATTCTAAAAAACAATGCCCCTATGAGCAAGACTGCACTTGAAAGCAGTCCGATCCAAGCTGTTCCTGTCAGTCCTATTACCAGATAACCCAAAGCGCAAATAATTGCAACCAGAGTTGCATACGGAATCTGTGTTTCAACATGACGGATGTGTTTACACTGTGCTCCTGTAGAGGAGAGGATGGTTGTGTCGGATATGGGGGAACAGTGGTCTCCATAGACCGAACCTGCAAGTGTTGCTCCCAGAACCGGTACAAGAGAGGCCTGTGCGCCTGAGGCTGAACATATCATAGTTACAATAGGAATCAGCATTCCGAAAGTGCCCCAGGATGTTCCCATTGAAAATGACATGAGTGCTGCAATTACAAATACAAAGAACGGCAGAACAGATACCGGGAAGTTTGACGAGGAAACAAAACCGGAGATGAACTGACCTGTTCCAATCATCTGACGGCATACACCGCCAAGGCTCCATGAAAGGATAAGGATAAGCATGGGCGGGATAATGCTGCTTATGCCGTGTACTATAGATTCAATGAATTCCCTTGCACTGATAATCTTTCTGGGAATGTACATTACAAAGGCTGTAACAAGACCTGCAAATGCTCCCAGTGAAAGACCAGCGGTGGGGTTTTCTCCAATTGCCTGTGAGAACGGAACTCCGCTGAAGAAACCACCGACATAGGCCATACCCAGGATTGCACATACAACAAGAACAGCAATGGGAAGAACAAGATCAACAACCTTTCCGTTATTGCCTGAGTGTGCGCTCTTATCAGACTCACTGTCCTCAATTTCTTCCTTCTCAGCTCTGAGCTCAGCATTTCTCATCTTTCCGAAATCTTTTCCGGAGAGGGAGATGAACACAACCATGACAAGGGTCAGAATCGCGTACAGGTTGTACGGAATTGTTGAAAGGAAGACGTTGAATCCGTTTGTCTCACTCACTTCCGAAGCAACTGCAACTGCCCAGGAAGAAACAGGAGCGATAATGCAGACAGGAGCTGCGGTTGCGTCAATTATGTAGGCAAGTTTCTCACGTGAAATCTTCTGTCTGTCGTAGATGGGGCGCATGACTGTGCCGATGGTCAGACAGTTGAAACCATCATCAATGAAAATCAGAAGACCAAGCAAAGATGTCGCAAGAAGGGTGGAGCGTTTTGTCTTAAGCTTATTCTGTGCCCAGCGACCGTAGGCTGCCATTCCGCCGGATTTTCCAACAAGTGTTATTACCGCCCAGAGAAGTGCAAGGAAGATTATCATGTAGGAGTTGTCGGAAATCTTTTCTGCCATCATGTCAAACAGATGGGAGAACACAGCGATAAACGGCTCATGAGCCGCAATCACATAGATGAACATTCCCGACAGGACACCCAGAAAAAGAGCTGAGTAGACTTCCTTGGTAATGAGTGCCAGAACAATGGCAATCAGAGGGGGCAGAATAGATACAAAACCGGTTTCAATCATTTTTGCTCCTGTCAGAACAATCCTATATGAAAAACCAAAGACAAAAAAGACTTTGACGACCGAATATTGAGTTTTAGTTTAAAGAACTTTCATGATGAGGATCAGACCAGAAGTGCCATGACTTTCTGGCTGGATATAGTCTCCATAGCCAAACGCCTAAGGAATTAAAAGTCGATTCTCTTAAGTTCCATCCTGAAGAATGTTGAAGAAACCATCAGTGCAAAGACTTCAGCAATTACAAATGAGTACCACACTGCATCAAGACCGAAGAAGTGACCCAGAAGCCATGCTGAAGGGATGAGTACGACAATCTGTCTGATAATCGAGACAATCATGCTCAGATAGCCGTCGCCCTTGGCCTGGAAGAGGGAGATCATGATGATGGAGATGGATGCAATGGGGAAGGACAGTGAAATTGTCCTCAGACATTTCTCACCGATTGCAGTCATATCGCTGGAAGCGTTGAACAGGCTCAGAAGAGCATCGGGGAAGAGGTTGAAGACAATGGTGCCGGTAGTCATGATGGTAAATGCAACAACCAGACCGAGCTTCAGTGCGTCCATCATGCGCTTTCTGTTTCTTGCTCCGTAGTTGTATCCGACAATCGGCATAAGACCGCTGTTCAGACCGAAGACAGGCATGAAAACAAAGCTCTGAAGTTTGAAATAGACACCGAATGCAGTTGTGGCAAGAACGTTGAAAGTGATGACAATGGCGTTCATGGCTGCTGTCATGATTGTTCCGATTCCCTGCATTACAACAGACGGAAGACCGACTTTCAGAATGTCGGAAATGCTGTTTTTGTCAATTCTGGGGTGTGTGAACCTGAACTTGATGTACCTGTTGCGTTTGAGGAAGAAGATTCCAAGCAACATGGAGAAACACTGACCCATAACAGTTGCAATTGCAGCACCCTTAACGCCCATGGCGGGAAGACCGAAGTATCCGAAAATCAGAATCGGGTCCATGATGATGTTGAAGATGGCTCCGCTTCCCTGAATGATCATGGGGTGGATTGTGTCACCTGTGGCCTGAAGAGTCTTTTCACAGAAGGTTGCAATATAGACACCGACAGAAAGGCAGAGACAGATTCTCAGGTAGGTTACAGACATGTTAGAAAGCTCAGGATCTGAAACGTAGAGACTTACAAACGGACGTGAAAGGAACAGACCGATCATTACAAACAACAGATAGAGACAGAGGTCAACGCCATAACCGGTTTCGGCAGCAAGGGAAGCTTCTTTTTCCTTACCGGCACCAAGGCGGCGTGAAATAACCGAACAGGTACCGGTGTTCATTCCGATTGCAAATGCAAAAAGCATCATCTGAAGAGGGAAGGCAATGGAAACTGCGGTAAGGGCGGTTTCACTGAAGCGTGCTACGAAAATGCTGTCCACAATGTTGTACAAAGCCTGAATCAGCATTGAGAACATAGTGGGAACCGACATGTATATTAGAAGTTTTCCAATGGGCATTGTGCCCAGTCTGTTGTCTGACATAGCCGCTACTATATCTGTAACAAAATATAATATCAACAATTGTTGATGCTTTTTGCTTAATAAAGTAATCTTCATGCTGTATGGGCGCCTACAGAACCGATGACATCATATTTGCACTCGCAACTCCATGGGGAACCGGAGCTTTGGCAGTAATCCGCCTTTCCGGCGATGGCTGCATCCAGGCGCTTTCTCAGCACTTCGAAAGCAGGACTCCTCTTACAGAAGCACAAAGTGGGAGGGCAGTGTACGGGAACCTTGCCAATCTGGACAGGTGCGTACTTACGGTCTACAGGGACGGCCACGGATACACAGGTGAGGAAGCTGTGGAAATCTCCTGTCACGGAGGACTCCAGACGGTAAAGGCAATACTGGAGTTTCTTCAGAGAACCGGTTTCAGACAGGCAGGGCGGGGTGAATTCACTCTGCGTGCCTTCATGCACGGAAAAATGGACCTTACCAGGTCAGAAGCCGTTGCAGAGCTGATAGACAGCAGAACCCAGAAATCAAGAAATGCCAGCCTTCAGCGCCTTGACGGAAACCTTCAGAGACTCATCTCAAATCTGAGAAAAGACATCTTGGAAATTATGGCAACGGTTGAAGTTCAGCTTGACTATGCAGAGGACGAGACCGAACCTGACCTTGGTTATCCCGTAGAGGAAACTCAGGCGGTCATTGAAACGATAGACAGACTCAGGCGTACATACAGCACAGGAAAACTGTACTCCGAAGGTGCAAGAATCGTGCTTGC
>Ga0265299_10002401_pt1 | contig 19418 bp, 10 predicted proteins | sample AusTroGonzalo_MG_4_FD_193485 | JGI IMG/M metagenome (GOLD analysis project Ga0265299, IMG submission 193485) | Bovine rumen microbial communities from tropical cattle in Woodstock, Queensland, Australia - Gonzalo_02 | ecosystem: Host-associated > Mammals > Digestive system > Stomach > Rumen ... | reverse complement strand
TGCAGCCACCGAAGAAGACAACACGTGGGATTACGTCTCTTATCTGTCCCAGTCACTGGATCCGGACGGACAGATCGAGCTCGTGGAGACCGCCGATCTCACCGACGAAGAAATCCGTAGTTTCCTTATCGCCAGTAACATTTCCGTTGAACAGTTAGTATCCTTAGATTATGAAGAAGATTATTAGTGCAGTGTGCGCCCTGGTTCTGCTGAGCGTTGTGGCTCTGGCCCAGAATAACGATAAGAGGGATCCCGAAAAATGGCGGGAAAAGGTTCGCGCCGAACAAGTGGCCATGATCACCTCCGAGCTGGATTTGACGGAGGCCGAAGCCCAGGCTTTCTGGCCCGTGTACAATGATGTGCAGAAGCAGCGCCGCGAAGCTTTCAAGGCCTCCGGAGATGCTTTCAAAGCCCTGAAGGAAGGCGTTGACGGGGCCGATGTAAACACCCTGCTCAACAACTACCTGGACGCCAAGAAGAAGTGCGAAGCCCTGGAGGCCGAAGCCCTTAACCGCTACAAGAAGGTGCTTCCCGTACAGAAAGTGGCCAAGTTAGTGATGGCCGAAGAAAAGTTCCGTCATCAGCAGATCGGTAAGCTGGGCGGCCAGGGGAACCGTCCCGGTCCAGGCGGCCGCAGGGGCCCGCAAATGCCTCCCCAGGGCGGAGCCCAATAAAAAAAGGACCTGTTATTGAAAACAGGTCTTTTTTTATGATTAAGAAGTCGGGGTAACAGGACTCGAACCTGCGACCCTCTGGTCCCAAACCAGATGCGCTAGCCAACTGCGCCACACCCCGTATAATAGGGTGCAAAAGTAACGCTTTTTTCGTATCTTTGCAACGATATGATGATTCAGGCTAAGCAAATTCGAAAGTCCTTCGGCACCCTGGAAGTACTCAAAGGAATAGACTTCTCCATCGAAGAATCCGAAATTGTGTCCATTATGGGCGCATCGGGTGCCGGAAAATCCACCTTGCTCCAGATTCTTGGTACCCTGCTCACACCGGACAGCGGTTCGCTGGTAATTGACGGGACCGATGTCCTGCGCCTGGGCGGGAACGCTTTGTCGGCCTTCCGCAACCGTAGGATCGGCTTTGTATTTCAGGCTCATCACCTGCTGCCGGAGTTCACGGCGCAGGAGAACGTAATGATGCCGGCCCTCATTGGCGGCATGGGAGTCAAGGAAGCGCGTAAGAAAGCCGATCATCTTCTGGAAGCCGTGGGCCTGGCCGAACGACTTACCCACAAGCCTTCTCAGCTTTCCGGAGGAGAGCAGCAGCGCGTTGCCATTGCACGTGCCCTCATCAATACTCCCGCTATCCTCTTCGCCGATGAACCCACCGGTAATCTGGACACCCGCACCAAAGAAGAGATTCACCAGCTTTTGCTCCGCATTCGCAAAGAACTGGGCCAGACCATCGTGATTGTCACGCATGATCCGGCCCTGTCAAGTCTTTGCGACCGTACCTGTCTGTTGCAGGACGGCGCCTGGCTATAAATCCTATTTACCTTCCCGGCAGCGGCCGAAATAATCCAGGCATACATCCCGCCAGTGCACGGCATCCTGCTCATTCTTTTCCAGCAGGGCGCTTACCTGAGCATGGCGCCGTCTGTCCACGAAGGGTTTCATTTCGGCCCAGGTGGCACGGAACTGCCGGACCTGCTCCACCCCCTGGTTGTAATGCCGCTGCAATTCTTCCCACAGGGTAAGGCCGGAGGACATCCGGTAGTCCCAGGGCAGGTGATGGAACCAGAGCAGCAGTTCTTCGGGGCAGTCTTCCAGGGAATTGTAGCGGGAGGCCAGCGGCTCGTTATACTGGTCCACGGCGCCGGAACCCGTTTCACGAGTACGGTCAAAGCCGATGCCGTCCGGGCACGCCTTGTGATAATAGGATGGCATCCAGTCTTCCCGGGCGCCGGGGATGTCGCAGCCCGGATCCGGGCCGAAGTGATGCTCCCAGGCAAAGAGGTGATGCAGTCCCAGCGGCATCATATAGTCCACACAGGCCTCGCGGGAAGCGAGCATCACCGCTTTCATGGGCTCGATAAAGCCCTGCGTGAAACGCTCCTGCGACATCAGGAAAGGCTTGGGGAAAGTAATCCGCAGCCATTCTTCGGCAATCCGGGCGCTGGATAGTCCCGGATCCCAGGCCAGGCGCCCGAAAGCATACCAGTTGGCCTGGTTGAAAAGGTTGCCACACCAGTCGGGGCTCTGCCCCACATTGGCGACACCGGCAATGGCCGACACCGGGGCCGACGAAGTAATGCACGCCACCGTGAAACCGGAACCGTCCCGGAAAGTATCGGCCTGAAGGCATTCCTCCCACATGGGCGCCAGGAACACCAGCGATGAAGCCTGGCCCAGGTACTCCATCGTAATCTGGAGCTCCGGGGAAAGTGAGGTGCCCGGCATGGCGCCGAAGAGCGGGCTGAAAGGCTCCCGGGGCTGGAAGTCCACCGGACCGTTCTTGACCTGGATGCTTACGTTGGGCCGGAACTGCCCGTCCAGCGGGACGAATTCGTCATAGGCCTGGCGCGCCCGATCCGGGCTGTCGGCTGCATACACGAAGGCCCGCCACATGACGATACCGCCATACGGCGCCAGGGCATCGGCCAGCATATTGGCCCCCTCGGCGTGGCTGCGGCCATAGTCCTGGGGACCGGGCTGCCCCTCACTGGAGGCTTTTACCAGAAAACCGCCGAAATCCGGCACCAGGGCATAGATATAATCCACTTTCTCGGCCCACCAAGCCATCACGCTCGGGTCCAGCGGATCCGCCGTAGGCAATTCGCCCAGGGCCGACGGCGAAGCGAAGTTCACCGAAAGGTACACATGGATGCCGTGGGGGCGGAGTAGGTCGGCGATGGCGGCCACCCGCTTCAGATGGGCTTCGTCCAGGATGACAGGATGGGCGTTTACATTGTTCAGGACAATCCCGTTGATGCCCAACTTGGCATTCAGGGCACCATAAAGGTCAATTCTGTCGGCCGGAAGCTCTTCCTGCGTCCAGCCCCAGATGGAAGGGCCGGCATAGCCTCGCTCCACGCTGTCGTCCAGGTTGTCCCAGTGGTTCAGGAGGCGGTGGGCATAGGCGGGTGCCCCGTCCAGGGGGATGCTGGCATCCAGCCACAGACAGTCGCCTCCCTCCGCGCAGGAGAGCATGGAGAGAAGCACTGTCACCCAGATGACCGCCTTATGCTTCATCCAATCCCTCGATGGTCTGGATGGTCCCGTCAGGATTATACTTGAGTTCGCACACCTTCAGGCTCCTGAGGCGGTTGGTGCCCTGGGAAGGGACGCTGTCGTGGTGGAACAGCCACCATTTTCCGCCGAACTCCACAATGGAGTGATGGGTGGTCCAGCCGATGACAGGTGTCAGGATAACGCCCTTATAGGTGAAAGGACCGTACGGATTGTCACCGATGGCATAGCAGATCTTGTGGGTGTCTCCGGTAGAGTAGCTGAAATAGTATTTCCCCTTGTATTTGTGCATCCAGCTGGCCTCGAAAAAGCGACGGTCGTTGTCTGCAACAGTAATGGGTTTGCCATTCTCGTCCAGAAGGAGTATCGGCTTGGGTTCCTCTGCAAACTGCAGCATGTCTTGAGCCAGTCTTACCACGCGGGGCGGAATGGCGGGCTGGTCGGGCGCCGGATAGGAAGTGCCGCAGTCCTTGGCCAGGTTGTCTTCATAGCGCTGCAGCTGGCCGCCCCAGATGCCGCCGAAATACATGTAATACTCATCATCGGCATCGTCGTGCAGAATGGCGTAGTCTATGGAGTAGCTGCCGCGGACAGGGTCCGGCAGTGCCTTGAACGGGCCCACGGGGGTATCGCTCACCGCCACGCCGCAGCGGAAGATATCCGTCTTGTCTTTGGCCGGGAAATACATGTAATACTTGCCGTCACGACCTTTCACCACGTCATTGTCCCAAAGCTGGCGGCGGGCCCACGGTACGTCCTTGAGATCCAGGGCCACTCCGTTGTCCTTCACGGGGGAAGTCATGGGATCCGGGCCTTCCAGCGAAAGCACGTGGTAATCCTTCATATCATACTCGCTGCCGAAGTCATCGTCCGGAGCAGCCGAATTCCAGTCGTGGGAGGGGTATATGTACAGTTTGCCGTCAAAGACGTGGACGGAAGGGTCGGCCATAAAATCGGCCGGAAAGAGGTATCTTTTACTCATAAATGTGTTTTATGAAAGGATTTATCTGTTACGGGCTTCAATTTCACGGTTGATCTGGTCCATCTTTTCGTCGGACAGTTCATACTTGGAGATGATCCAGATGGCCAGGACCAGCAGGACGGCCGGAATCACGCACACCAGCCACAGGATGCCCTGCAGGGCCAGCGGGGTCTGTGCGGGGGCATCGGCCTGGAATCCCACCCAGGCCAGTACCAGACCGGGCACGACGCCACCCAGGGCCATACCGGCCTTGAAGAAGATACCGGTGAGGGCGTTCACGATGCCCGCGATGCGCTTGCCGGTGGTATATTCACCATAGGCAATCACCTCCGGAACCAGAGCCCACATGTAACCGGTAGCGGTGATGATGCCGGTGGATTTCACGAACTGGGCGATGCACAGCAGAGTGAAATTGCTCTTGGTGGCGGGAATGGATACAAAGGTGTACATCATGGCCATACCCAGAATGGCAACCCCCAGGAAGAGATAGAACATGCCTTTCTTGCCGATTTTGCGCTTGATGGCCGGCACCAGCGGCATGAAGATAAAAGCCGGGATGGTACCCAGCCACATAAAGAGGGTGGTGAGCAGCGGGGTGGCGCCCACATTGTAACTCATGAAGTAGGCATCGGCCGCATTGCCCACGCTCATCATGGCAAAGGCGGTGATGAAGAAAAAGGCCAGCACACGCAGAGGCTTGTTGCGCACGAATTCCATCCATAGGTCGCTCACCTTTACATTGGCGGCTTCTTTCTGGTCCATCACAACCCGTTCCTTGCACTGGGAAAAGCAGAAGAACAACAAGACCAGGCCGACCAGGGCGAAGATGCTCATGGTGATAAACCAGGCGGGAGCAGCCTCCGGAACGTTGTACACTGCCACCCCGTTCACTTTAGGAGCGAAGACGGCAATGATGATGGGCAGGGATTTCACACACAGGGCGCCCAGGTTGGCCATAAACATACGGGTACTGGTGAGGACCGTAATCTCATGGGTGTCACGGGTAAGGGATGCATTCAAAGCGCCATAGGGCACGTTCACCAGCGTATAGCACATACTCATGCCCACATAGGTGACATAGGCGTACACCAGGGAACCGCTGAAGCCGTTCCAGAAGCACAGGATAGCCAGACCGGCCAGTGGGATACCGCCCAATAACAGCCAGGAGCGGTACTTGCCCCACCTGGGATTTCCCTTGTCCACGATGGTACCCACCACAGGGTCCCACAGTACGTCCACCAGGCGGACGATGAGAAACATCAGGGATGCCGCACCGGGATTGATCCCGAAGACATTGGTATAATAGAAAAGCAGCCAGATGCTGATGGTCTGGTAAATCAGGTTCTGGGCCATGTCGCCGGCACCAAACCCGATTCTCTGCAGCCAGGTCAGTTTGTAAAAACCTTTTGCGTCCGTTTGTGTATTCATCGTCTCGAATTTAGTATTACATTCGTGGTTCTGTGACCCAATGTGGCCTTATCCTGTGGATGGATGTCGTTCCATTCGCCAAGGTCGGCGTTAGGAACCAGGTAGACGCCGCTCATCTTTTCGGCGGTGCGGCGCTGCTCCTTCTGCACACGGTTCCAGCCCCAGTCGTTGTCCGTGAGTTCCGAGTGCTCGAAGGCGGCCAGTTCTATGACATAGAAGGAGAGGTCCGGCGTGGCCAGTTCTTCCCGGCGGGTATTGACCAGGGTTTCCAGCAGGGAGCCGTAATGGGCGGCATCGTTGCAGTTGCTCTCTCCCTGATACCAGATAAAGCCGCAGAAAGCAAAGTCCTTCAAAGGGGCTTCCATGGCATTGTAGAGTCCGGCGGGCTTATACTGGAGAAAAACCTGCGACGGACGCGGAGGCATACGCCGGCCGGCCTTGTGCTCCCATCCCTTGAGAAGGGACACCTTTCCCCCGGGAGTCTCCAGACTGTATTCCTTGTCCGGAACAAAGCCGGCAGGATTGCCTCCACAGGCATACAGATGGATTTCTACCGTGTTTACACCTTCCTTCAGCACCCCTTCAGGGACCGGGTAATTGCGGGGAGGATACATATAGGTGGTATTGCCCACATACTGGCCGTTGACAAAGGTGGAATCGGCGTCAATCATGGCGCCCAGATGAAGGACAGCCTCCCCTGTCCATCCCTTGGGAAGAACAAAGCTGCGGCGCAGGAAATGACTGCCATATAGGTTTTCGCCCAAGGCGTCCCGGGCCCAGGACTTGGAGAAGATATCTACCTTCTTCCACTTGGCGGCCGTGTTGGCCGGCAGGGCGTTGTGGGCATTCTGCCAGTCCACATACAGGCTGGCATTGAAGCGGTTGATGCTGTCCAGCACCTGGGGATTCTGCAATTCCTTCAGTTCCCGGAGAGGGTTTTCCTCCAGGACGTCCTCCCGCAGCCAGGCCTCGATGGGAGAACCGCCCACGGAGACGTTCACCATACCCACGGGAATGCCGGTTTCCTCCTGGAGATAGCGGGCAGTAAAATAGCACACCGCACTCCAGGACAAGCCCGTCTTTTCACTGTCCAATACCTGCCAGGAACATTCCGGCAGATCCTCCCGGGGGCCGTCAAAATCATAGGCCATGGGAACTCCCAGATAGCGAATCTGCGGGTTGGAATAGCCCTTGATTTCCTCTGCTACCGCATCCAGGCAACGCTCTACGGGCAGTTCCATATTGGACTGGCCGGAGCACAGGAACACGTCTCCCACCAGGATGTCTTCCAACACCAGGGCATTGACGGCAAGGGTGTAGGGGCCGCCTGCAGGGGTGGGGGGCAGTTCCGCCTTCCAGGCCCCCTTGGAATCGGCCTTCACGCTCAGTTTCTCTCCCTGCCACTGCAAAGTTACTTTTGCACCGGGTTCCGCCCAGCCCCATACCGGGACCGTACGGTCCCGTTGAAAGACCATATGATCGGAAAAAACCTGGGGAAGTGTAACGGAACTCTGGCTGCAGGAGGCCAGCAACACGACAATAGCTGCAAGGATAGTCTTTCTCATGATACAAAGATATCAAAAAGGCCCCGGTAAAGGGGCCAGAATTGTTTCACCGCTTGTCAGAATTGTACCATCCCTATAACAAACGTAACATATAATTTAAAAATGGGAACTATCGGCTACTCAAATAACTTGTCCAATGTTTCCCGGTCTGTCACATCCGAGTACTTGGCCACAAACACCTTGGGCGAAAGGCCGAAATAACTCCGGAAGGAATTGGAGAAGTAGGACGGCGTGGAGAAGCCCACCCGATAGGCCACCTCGGAAATGTTGACCTTGTCATGAACCAGGAGATAGGCCGCCTGCTTCATCCTGGTGGATTTGATGAGGCTGGAAGGGGAAATACCCAGAGCCTCCTTGAGCTTACGGTTCAGGTGGACGCGGCTCATCCCCACTTCCCTGCTCAGGTCATCTACGCCGAATTCGGCGTTGTCCAGGTTGCGTCTCACCACATCCATCACACGCTCCATCAGCCCCATCCCCACCGGTGTCACTTTCATCACGTCGTAGTCGTATTTGGCGCCGCCGGAGAACTTGCCGCGCATCGTGTCGCGGGAAGCAATCACCTGGCCGATGGAACTCTTGAGCAGCTCGATGGACAGGGGCTTGGAGAGGAAACGGTCGGCGCCGCTGTCGATACTCTCCAGGTGGCTGGCTTCGTCGGTGGAGGAAGTGAGAACGATCACGGGGATGTGGTTCGTAACGGGGTTGTGCCGGATCCGGCGGCACAGTTCCAGGCCGTCCATCCCGCTCATCTTCAAATCGGCCACCACCACATCCGGCTGTTCGGCCGATATATTGGTCCAGGCTTCCTGTGCTCCCTCAAAGGTTTTCACGTTGTATTGGGAGCGGAGCGCGGTTAACAGATAGTCCCGGATTTCCGAGTCATCGTCCACGATAACTACGTTTCGGCGGGATTTAACCACCTTTTCCGACGCAGCCGACAGCGGCATAAAGGCGATATCCTCCGTTCCGTGCAAATCCTCGGCCGGGGAAGGCAGTTTGGTGTATAGATCCTTGTGGTGAGTGGTAGTGGACATCTCCTGTTCTGTCAGGTGGGAACAGCCAGCGGGAATTACTACCGTGAAGATGACGCCGTCTTCCGTATTGGCGGCGGTTATCACTCCATGATGCAGCTCCACCAGCATCTTTGTGAGGTTCAAACCCACCCCGCTGCCCATCCTGGCATCCATGACGTCACTCTGGAAAAAGCGCTCAAACACTTTATCCAGATCCGAATCGTCGATATGGGAGCCGCTGTTGGTAATGCTGATTTTCACCAGCGAAGCCACTTCCGGGGCCAGTACACCATAATTCTTCTGCGGGGCAGAGATCCCTATGTCAATGTGTCCCCCGTCCGGCGTATGCTTAAAGGCATTCGAAAGGAGATTGAACACGATCTTGTCGAAGTTGCCCTGATCTATCCAGAGATTCGTCACCGGTGAGGCCGATGAAAGGGCCAGCCTGATGTTACGGGTCACCGCCATATGTTCGAAGGACTGCATGATGTCCCGGATGAAGAAGACGATATCCGTTTCCCGGAAATACAGCTGCATCTTGCCCTCGTCCACCTTGCGCATATCCATGATCTGATTCACCAGACGCAGGATACGCAGCGAGTTGCGGTACATCAGATTGTACAAATCCTTCTGGTGAGGGTCTTTCTCGGCTTCGCGCATTTCCTTGAGGGGAGACATCAACAGTGTGAGCGGAGTGCGGATTTCGTGGGAGATGTTGGAGAACATTTTCAGTTTCAGCTCCTTGATTTCCGACGCTTCTTTATCCCTCACGTGTTCCCGGTGGCGTTTGATAAGATGCAGGGACACCCACAGGAGGCCTGCCAACACAATAGTGTAAACCAGAAACGCCCAGAAGGACATAAACCAGGGATACGGTACCCGGATACTGATGGAATTGGCCGAAAAAGCATCCGGAGAGCCATCGAAATAGGCTTTTACATGCAAAGTATAGTTTCCTCCCCGGAGACTGGAGTACGAAACGGCATGGTCTGCTATGGGCATTGAACGCCACTCCTTGTCCAGCCCCTCCAGTTTGTACTCATACCGGATTCTCATAGGATTGGTATATTCCAGCACGGCGAACTCCAGGGTAAAGGTATGATACTTTTTGGGAAGAACGATGGTACTGCCCTCGTATTCCACTTCTTTGTTCATCACAGTGAGCCGGCTGAAGTACAGAGGGGGCACCGGATGGGTCCTCTGGTTGACCACCTGCGGATAGAAACTGGTAATGCCCCCCGTTCCGCCAAAGAAGAAGCGTCCGTCATCATCCTTGAACGCAGCACCCGGATGGAACTCGTTGCCCTGCAGGCCGTCGTAGGAATAGTATTTATCTATTTCACCGGTTGCGGGATCCAGCCGGTTGAGACCGTAGGAAGTGGAAAGCCATAATGTCCCGTCCACAGCCTCCAGGATGGCGTCTACCACGTTGTTGGAGAGGCCGTCGGCTTCCGAATAGACAGAGGCTGTGCTACGTTTACGGTCGCACACGGTGAGCCCTTCGCCGGTTCCAATCCAGATGCGGCCGTCAGATGCCTCCAGGATATTGTATACCCGGGCCTTCAGGGTGGTATCCCCTATGTCATAGAAAAACAATTTACCCAGGGAATGATTGTAGCACATTGGGCCATTGAAGGTTCCCAGCCATACAATACCGGAACGGTCTATGTAAAGGGAACTCACCCATTTATTGATATCCTCCGATATGCGCTTGACCACTTTTTCCCGGGAAGCCGAAATGATGCTCAAACCTGCACCATAGGTTCCTGCGTACATCAGGTCATCCTCCGCATCATAGGCCAGACAGGCCATATTGGGCGAGCCCACCGCCGGGGAATCGGCGAAATGCCGGAACCCCCGGGCGGGGGTATAGGTAAAGATGCCGTCAAGGTAAGTGGCTATCCAGAGCGTCCCGCGCTTGTCAAAGCGGAGGGCGGTCACCGAGTCGTTGGAAAGGGTGCTGTTGGAGGCATTAAATACGGTTCTCTTTCCATCGGCGGCAATCCGCATCAGTCCACCGCCGTCGGTTCCTACCCATAGTGCTCCGTCCCGGGGATCCCGGGAAATGGAGGACACGCAGCCGTAATCGGCCCTGGTATAGTCGAAGCCGTACATGGAACGCGGAATCACCATGACACCGGTCTGATAAGCGCCCACCCAGATATTGCCCTGGTTGTCCTCGATCAGGGAATGTACTTTCCAACGGGAGATGTCCTGCGAGACAGAGGGAATGTCGGCCTTGTGCATACTGTCCTTTTCCATGTCGTAGACATACAGACCCCGGCTTTCGGTTCCCACCAGGAAAGACTTCTCTTCCACCCGCTGAAAGGTTTTGCTATAAAGGAGTGAAACCGCCTGTACGCTACGCGCATCCGGATGCCCTGACGTAGTGAGGGTATGGGCCGATGCATCGTATCGGTACAGTCCGCTCATCGTGGCAACCAGGACATTGCCGCTGGACGGGTCCTCGGCAAAATCCCGGATGTAGCTTTGCATATCCAGCGAAAGCCCCTGGGACTGCAGGGTGACCGCATCCACTACCGACAGGCCGCCTGTCTCGCAACCTATCCAAACCCAGCCGCGGGAATCCTGAAAAAGGGTATAAATGAAAGGGGAAGGAAGGTTTCCGTTGAGCAAGGATCTTCTGCTGCCCTTGAGGGCATGGGTTTCCGGATCTATGACATAGATGCCATATTGGGAAGTGGCCGCCCACAACTCCGAGCTTCCGTTTTCCGTTTTCACTTCCAGAATGGATGCGACATGCTGGGGGCCCCCGGGGGCCTGGTTGTCCTGCAAGTCCAGCAGATGGAAGTCACGGGTTTCGGGGTCGAAAAACTGCAAGCCCATGGATGTGCAGGCCCAGAGGGTGCCGCGGCTGTCTTCGTACATGGACAGGACCAGGTCGCTGGCCAGGCTGTTTTCGCGATCCCTTAGATAATGGAAGGTAAGGAAATCCCGGCCGTCAAAGCGGGCCAGGCCATTTTCCGTGGATATCCAGATGAAACCCATGCCGTCCTGATAGATATCGTTAACCTGGCTGTTGATGAGGCCGTGATCCGATGTATAAAGACGGGCCATTTGCGCATTTGCAACATTTGCCAGCGCGCAGAAGGTCACAAAACAGACGAAAAACCTGAAAAAATGTTTCAAAACGGCAATTATTAGCGTTAATGGTACAAATTTACAAATTTTTCGAAACTTGATACATGTTACCAAAAAGAAAGCAGGCTACCCCCTTAAGGATAGCCTGCAATCCCCATTATAAACCAAATTGCTACATGAGAACAACCTTTGCAATAGTGAAGCCCACACCCTGGAAGCGAAGGCCGGCGGCCTTCAGCTCATCCACAACATCGGCGGTGATGGGCGTTTCAAAATACACGTCCGTCTGTACAACGCCACTCTGCAGTTCGGACCAGTCGGCCCAGTTATCCACGTGTTTGAAGATAGGGTTGAAGTCCTCGCCCTTATCGATATAGTAAACGCGGATCTTGTTGCCGGCTTTGGCATCGGCAAAACCTTCTGCCGGAATGACGATGGTCGCGCTCCAGTCGGCGAAGGGCGTTTCTACATCCCAGACGGTAAACAGTTTATCCAGGGTAACGCTGGTGATGGTGAAGCCCACACCCTGGAAACGGAGACCGCCGGTCTTCAGTTCATTCAGGACATCGGCCGTGATGATGGTTTCAAAATACGTGTCTGTCTGTATCATGCCGCCCTGCAGTTCGGACCAGTCGGCCCAGTTATCCACGTGCTTGAAGATGGGATTGAAGTCCTCGCCCTTTCCGGTGTAGTACACGCGGATAATATCGCCTGCGTCGGCATCGGCGAAACTGGCGGCAGGCACGACAAGGGTAGCGCTCCAGTCGGTGAAGGGCGTCTCTTCATCCCAGACCACCGTTTCACCGAAACTGATTATCTCTACCAGGGAAACGGCGACGATGGTGAAGCCAACGCCTTGGAAACGGAGGCCCTTGGTCTTGAGCTCGGCAAGGATATCGGCCGTAATGACAGACTCAAAGTAACCTTCTTCCTCTACCTTGGCATCTTGCAGTTCGGACCAGTCGGACCAGTCTTCCACATGTTTGAAGATAGGATTGTAATCACTTCCCTTATTGATATAGTATACGCGGATAAACTGTCCCACGGCTGCATCGGCGAAATTCTCGGCAGGAATAACGGCGGTGGCGGACCAGCTGTCGAATACCACTTTCTCGTCCCAGATAACGGTGCCCTTCACGTCCACGGGGATGGGGAACTTCTCCACAAACTCGGCCGTGAAGGTGAGATCATCCGGATTAAGCGTAATGTTCCAATAACCCTCGGCAGGCAGGGTAATCTTGTCCCCGCCCGGCTTGAGGGAACCGCGATAGGAACCTTCGCCGTTGTCGGGCGTGAGTGCACCGTCCAGGCCCAGGGTGAAGGCATCGTTCCCGTTCAGGCGGAACAGGAATTCCTCACCCTCGCTGTAAGGAACCCTGGAAGCCGTCCAAAGTCCGCTGTCCTTCCCCATAGGATAGTCTGCATCCCAACTGCCTTCGGCAATGGTACCCACCATGGCCCAGGGGAATTCCTCTGTCTTTGTCGCGGTCATGGTCCAGTCATTCAGATTCAGGGTGATATCCCAGTAGCCATGGTTCGGGAGAGGGATGTTGTCACCGCCTTTCTGCAGATATCCAAGATACGATTCCTCCGTCCCGTTACCGGGGATAAGCGGAGCGGAAAGGCCCAGGCTGGTGGACTCGTCCATACCCATACGGAATTTGAAGACCTCGCCCTTAAAGACCGGAACCCCGGAGACTTGCCAGATCAGTTTATCCTCCACATCCGTCATGGGGACGATATCACCTCCCTTGACGGTCCCTGCCAGGGTCCAGTCTGCGGCGCTGTAAGGCCAGGCTTCCTGAGTCAGCGTGAACCGGCCTCTCTGTGACTTGGACGTAATTGTGACAAGTGCATTGCGTTCGGCACCCGTATTCTGTTTGGCCTTCACAATGAGGGTAACCTCACCCGGTTTTCCGGATTCAGGTTCGAAGCTGAGCCAGTCTACGGGGCTGCTCACAAACCAATAATCGGGAGCCGTGAACGTGAAGGAAGCGACGCCATCCACAGCCTTGACCCCCTGGGAATCCGGCTGAACGGCGATGGTGAAGATAGCCGGGTCATTGGGATCGAATTCCTTTTCCGAAACCTTTTCGCAGGCAGCGGCCGCCAGGACCGCTGCCACTGCAGCTATTATACTTAATACTTTGTGTTTCATCATATCAAGAATAAAGATTACTTCAAGAAGTAAAGTCTCAGCGGAGTATACCGGTCTCCGGTGAACAGAATATGACGGGCGTCAATGGCTTCACAGAAATCGGCATTTCCGGAAATATTGAGGGTGATGGTCCAAGTACCGTCCTCGTTGTCCACTACAGCTTCGTCACCGGGCATATAGTCGTCTGCCCGGAAGTTGGGATCCCACCAGCCGGTGGTCACACGCACCTGAGGATTCTCGGACGCGACGTCCAGATAGAAGTTTCCGGACTTGATCTTATCCCATACATCCTGCGGGAATTCGGCCAGACATTCAGGACCGTCGGGGTTGGTGTCCTGACCTTCCAGACAGAAACGGTAATTGCTGCTCCAGGCCACGGAAGGACCGCCGTCATTCTCCCAGAAAATATCCTTCTTAGGACCTTCGTCGCCACCGGGCACCCAGACTTCTTCCATGAAACACAGGGAAACAGGCGTGTACCGGTCACCGGTGAACAGGATATGACGGGTGTCGATTGCTTCACAGAATTCGGGATTATTGGCAAGATTGACGGTGATGGTCCACGTTCCGTCTCCGTTGTCCACTACAGCCTCGTCACCGGGCATATAGTCGTCTGCCCGGAAGTTGGGATCCCACCAGCCGGTGGTCACACGCACCTGAGGATTCTCGGACTTGACGACGATGTAGAAGGTCTCGGTCTTCATCTTATCCCATACATCCTGAGGGAATTCGGCCAGACATTCAGGACCGTCGGGGTTGGTGTCCTGACCTTCCAGACAGAAGCGGTAATCGCTGCTCCAGGCCACGGAAGGACCGTCCGGAGCATTCTGCCAGAAAGGAACAAGCTGCTCTTCCGTATGACCGCCGCCACCGCCGGGCACCCACTCTTCTTCATCGAAGCACAGGGCAACAGGCGTGTACCGGTCACCGGTGAACAGGATATGACGGGTGTCGATAGCTTCACAGAAATCGGCATTACCGGAAATATTGAGGGTGATGGTCCAAGTGCCGTCCTCGTTGTCCACTACAGCCTCGTCACCGGGCATATAGTCGTCTGCACGGAAGTTGGGATCCCACCAGCCGGTGGTCACGCGCACCTGAGGATTCTCGGACTTTACGATGAGATAGAAGGTCTCGCTCTTGAGTCTGTTCCAAACGTCCTGCGGGAATTCGGCCAGGCATTCGGGGCCATCGGGATTGGTGTCCTGACCTTCCAGGCAGAAGCGGTAATTGCTGCTCCAGGCCACAGAAGGACCGTCAGGGGCATTCTCCCAGAACGGCTTCTTGACGGTTTCCCAATGTCCGCCTTCTGCAGCGGGTTCATAGGCAAGTTCCGGCATCATGAACTGGAGACCGTTGACGGTATTCACCTTGCCGATAAAAGTCCCTTCATAGACTTTCTTCGGGACGATGATAATCACCGTGCTGGTGCCCTTGCGGTAGAACTGGGAGTCCGGAATGATAACGGGATTGCCGTCGGCATCCAGCATCTCCACGCTGGAGATGAATTCCAGATCCTTACCGTAAATGGTGAGCTGTTCTCCACCCTGGATGCTCTCTCCGGGTTGTTTGGAATAACCTGAAATAACGGGATGACCCATAGTCATGGGCAGCTCTGACACAGCCTCGTCATCGGCCGTACGCACGATGATCTGGCCGCCTTCCGCAGAGATGCCGGCAGGTACGGTAACCCGGATCATACCATCGGAGACCACCTTGAAACCCTTGACACTGACGGCTTCGGGAAACACTATCTCGGTAACACCGGACAAACCGGAACCGCTGATGGTCATCTGTGATCCGACAACGACCTTAGTGGGCGAGAAGACCTTGATATTCAAGCCCAGGTCGGCCGATTCTTCTTTTTCCCTGATGCTGCACGCCGTAAGGGCACCCATCAAGGCAACTGTTCCAATGAAATATTTGAATAATTTCTTCATATCACAAATCCTTATTATTCAGCGTTTCACCAGCCCGGGTTCTGAGTAAGGTTGGAATTCTTCTTCAGCTCAGACTGTGGAATAGGATAGAAATAGTACTTGTCATCCCACTGACGGGTAACAGTAGAGCGGGTAAGCCGCATATCGCGGCCGATGGTAGCCACCTGAATTCTCTCGAAGTACTGGGGAGCCTTCTTCCAACGGCGGACATCCCAGAAACGGTGATTCTCAAAGGCAAGTTCCACGAGGCGTTCGCGCTCATAGCGCTCCACCCACGCGTCGCCGTCCTCGGTAAACTTGGGCATATCCACGTCGGGGCGGGTACGAAGCATGTTCACCGCCTGGTTGGCTGTCATGCCATAGGTGGGGTCATTGGCACTGCCGGTGGCGTGGAACACAGCCTCGGCATAATCCAGATACATTTCTCCCAGGCGGAAGATAATCCAGGTATGACGACGGAATGTCTGGTTATCGGCCGTGGTAACGCAGGAACCGTCCACGAACTTCCTCAGATAGTAGCCGGTGGGGGTGGCTCCATATTTCGGAGAGGCATTGAAACCTCCGATGAAGGTCTCGATGGCTCTCTTCTGGGACCCGTTGGTGGGCCATTCGTCACCGTTCTTCACCACGGTAAGGGCGAAGCGGGGATCCAGTCCTTCATAAGGATTGATTTCGGACAGGTCAATGACGCCGGGATAGCGGTGGGCGAAGGTTTCGCCATTGTTCTGGTATTCGTACTGATCTACGAAACTCTGGGTAGGACAGTTGCCGGACGAACCATTTTCAACGCCGATGGGATAATGGGCCATCTCAAAGGAGTTGCTGTCTCCGCGGCCCAGGCCGAAGATGAGTTCCTGGTTAAAGAACGCATCGTGACCCCACAGGGTAGCATAGGTGCTGAGTTTCAGACCCCAGACATCGGCATTGTCAAGAACGAACTGGCAGGCTTCGGCGGCCCTTACCCATTTGGCATTGTCATGGCTGGGGTTGAACAGCGGAGACGCCGCATAGAGCAGGGTGCGGGCCTTGAGGGCATAGGCGGCCACACGGGTGGCGCGGCCGATCTCGGCGCCCACTTCGGTCACATAGGAAACCGGCAGGTAGGGTGCCACGGCATCCAGCTCATCCACGATGAATTCCACGATCTCCTCTTTCGGGGTGCGGGAAATGGTGTTGGCCTGGGCATTGGTGAGCGTGGTGGTCACCAGCGGAACATCTCCGTAGGTGCGCAGAAGTTCGAAATAGAAGTAGGCCCGCAGGAAACGGAGTTCGTACGGGAACAGTTCCATCTGCTGAACCCAGTTCACATAATCCGGATTGTACTGCCACTCCGAAATATCGGCCTGCGCTATCTTTTCCAGATACATGCAAACCTCGGCGATGGCCGTGTAGCATTTTTCCCAGGTGCGGGAATAAGGGTTGGCTGCACTCCAACCACCGTTCACATAGTTGTTTACGGCTCCCGTCTCCAGGGCATACTGAGCTTCATCCGTAGCACCGGCCAGGAAGTAGGCGCTGTTGGACTCAAACTCGTTGTTATAGACCTGCGCATACACGTCGAATACCATGTTCTTGATACCCTCATTGAAGTATTCGTAAGTCCATTCCTCGTCGCGCGTGTTCTGCTCCGTGTAGTCGAGATCCGCGCACGAGGCAGGAATGACGCAGGCGAGTAGGAGTAAGAAGAGTTTATCTAATTTCATAATTCAGTCCTTTTTTTAGAATACAACGGAAAGGCCCATATTCACAGCCTTCATCACAGGATAACCCGTGTTCAGGTTTTCGGCGTCCATGGCCGGGATGTTGTCGAAGGACAGGAGGTTCTGTCCCTGGACAAACACCTTGATTTCGGAAATCTTCGCCTTGTTCAGGAGTGTTTTGGGGAATTTATAGTACACTTCGCAGTCACGCAGCTTAAGCCAGCTCACGTTGCGGTACCAAATGGTGGAGGGCTGCTCGTTGTTGGCCACCCTGGTGGTGGACAGGCGGGGATACAGAGCGTTGGCACCGGCAATGTCGAAGCAGTGGCTGTAGTATTCCACAGACATGTTGCGGTTGTCGGAGAGAGCGCCCCAGGCACCGTCCACATACATCAGGTTCTTGGTCTGGCCAAAGGCACCCTGGAAGTAGGCGTTCAGGCCGAAACCCTTGACCTCGAATCCGAAATGGAATCCATAGTTAAGGGCGGGAACGGCGCTTCCGAAGTCCATCGCCACATAGTCGTTCTCGTTGATGACGCCGTCATCGTTGATATCCTTATATTTAATGTCACCGGGCTTGACCTGGCCGAACTCCTGGAGCGGGCTGTTGTCAATTTCGGCCTGGTCCTGGAAGAAGCCCAGGGCGATGAGACCGCGTGCTGCATCGGCCGATGTTCCGATGACGGAAAGGTTAGGATAGGCCGGTGTCTCGATCCACTGCAGAATCTTGCTCTTCACGAAAGAGGTGTTGGCACCGAAATACAGGTTGAAGCCGTTGCGGAAAGACTTGACATAACGCAGGGCTGCTTCAACACCATAACTGGCAACTGCGCCTTTGTCGTCGTAGGAGGACTGGAGACCTACCACGGCCGAATTCAGGGAAGCGGCGCTCACCAGGATGTTGCGTCTCTGCTGATAGAAAGCGTCTACGGTGAAATCCAGGGCGTTCGCAATTCTCATGTCCATACCCAGATTGGCTTTGTGGGCGGTTTCCTGTTGGAAATTGGAGGTGGGGAATTGCGTAAGGAAGGCGCCGGAAGCCCCGGTGAAGCTGTTGCCATACCAGAACTGGCCGTGGGAAGCGGCCCAGTTGGCCAGCCACAAACCGTTGGCCGGGACATAGTCGGTATGCTGCATACCGCCGGAGAGACGCAGCTTGCCATAATTCAGGAAGCCGGCCTGGGGATTATTGGTAAAGATGTAACCCAGGGCTACAGTGGGTGAGAAAGCCCATTTGGCAGGATAAGAACGGTTGGAACCGTTGGCGGCGAGCACGACATCGGCCAGCAGTTTTTCTGCATGGTCGTAATGCAGGGCCAGGTTCCAGTTGGCACGGTACCAGGTGTTGCTCTGGCCGTCCCGGATCTCGCTCTTCATATTGTAGCCGGCGTTGGCGGCAAAGTGGTCTCCGTTGTTGAACTGGGCGGCATATTTTAAGCCGGTGTTGATGGTGCCGATACGCCACTGGGTATCCACATAGTAGTTGAACACCAGCTTGTCCTCCACCGTACCGTTGAGCGCTTCTTTCATATCCTTGCCTTCATAATAGTTCCAGCCCCACTGATAACCCATCGTGCGGTTCTCATAAGTGTTGGAAGCATTGTCGTAGGAGCCTCCCAGATAGAACTGCAGGCCTTTGACTATGAAGAACAAGTCCTGTACAATGGTCATATCGGCCCAAATCTGGCGCTGGTGGGTTTTGGTGTAACCCGTACCCGTTACCTTGGCCACCAGGTTGTTGTTGCCGAAAGTCTGGCTGCCGCCCCAGGCTCCGCTCCAGGTCCTGATGGGGAATGCCAGGGCCGGAACCTTGTACAGATGCCACCAGGCATCGTTGGAATTGAGGTAGGGCACACCATTGGTCTCCATGAACAGGGCCATGATATTGGTCTTGACCCGGGTGCTCTTGGTTACCTGGAAGTCTACATTGGTGCGGATATTCACCTTGGAATATTTAAGCTGGGAATTCCAATTGCCCTGGTTCGCGTTCTTGAACAGACCACGGGCGTCGTTGAAGTTCAGCATGGCATAATATTCCACTTTGTCGGAGCCGCCGAACATGGACACATACGCATTGGTTTCGTGGGCAGTATTCTTGAACACCTGCTCCTTCCAGTTTACATTGGGATAGACAAAGGGGTCGGAGCCGTCCTGGAACTTGGCAATTTCGTCGGCGTTGTAAGCGGCGGAAAGACCGTCATTCGCACGTGCCATATTCAATGCATTGGCATAATCGTATGCATTCACCATGGGGGCCGATTGGGGATCGAACTGAATCTTGTGTGAAGCACCCACCTTGAGATTGAAGCCAGTTTCGGGCTTGCCGC
>Ga0265299_10002398_pt1 | contig 19432 bp, 17 predicted proteins | sample AusTroGonzalo_MG_4_FD_193485 | JGI IMG/M metagenome (GOLD analysis project Ga0265299, IMG submission 193485) | Bovine rumen microbial communities from tropical cattle in Woodstock, Queensland, Australia - Gonzalo_02 | ecosystem: Host-associated > Mammals > Digestive system > Stomach > Rumen ... | reverse complement strand
CGGATGCAGATGGAGTCCATATCGAAGGCACGCTCAAAATTCCTTACGTGGATGTCGATGCCATCAAGGCAAAGCATTTCAAGGTTGCCGTCGATGCCGTGAACGGTGCCGGTAGCTTTATCGTTCCGCGTCTTCTAGAAGAACTCGGCTGTGAAGTTGTTCGTGTCCACTGCAACCCCGATGGAACATTCCCGCGTGGCGCAGAACCGATTCCCGCCAATCTCGGTGACTTGCGCAATGCCGTGAAAGAAAACGGATGTGCAGTCGGTTTTGCGGTTGACCCGGATGCAGACCGTTGCGCCCTCGTGAGCGGCGAAGGCAAGAGTATTGGTGAAGAATACACGCTTGCCATTGCTGTCGATGAAGTCCTTGCAAAGCACAAGGGTGGCGTTTGCGTGAATCTTTCGACGAGCCGCATGAACGAAGATGTCGCTGCAAAGTACGGTTGCGAATTTAGCCGCGCCAAGGTGGGCGAAATCAACGTGAGCCTCCAAATGATTGAAAAAGGCTGCATCATCGGTGGCGAAGGCAACGGCGGCGTGATTCTGCCTGCTCTCCATTACGGTCGCGATAGCCTCGTGGCCGCAGCACTTGTGCTCAGCTGGATGGCTCGTCATGGTGGCGGCCCGGAAAAGTTCGTGGCCGAAAATCCGGCTTACGTGATGCCGAAAAAGAAATTCGATCTCGGCGACAAGAAGGTTGCGGACATTCTCCAGAAGGTCATGGTCGAATTCGACGGTTGGAAAGTCGATGAACGCGACGGCCTTTGGCTTGGCAAGGAAAAGTCCTGGGTGCATGTGCGCGCCAGCAACACCGAACCTGTTATCCGCGTGATTGCGGAAGCCCAAACCGTCGTCGAAGCCGAAGCCCTCTGCGCAAGAGTGGAAAAGCTGATTTAAGACTCCATTAGACCCTCGATCAGGTCGAGGGTGACGAGTCTATTGTCGTCATCCTGAGCCCTTAGGCTAATAGAATCCGTTATTGCATAAAAGTAAGGCTTCCCATCGGGAAGCCTGTTTTGATGGAAGCCTCGGAATCCGGGGCAATTTTTCTGCAATTAGAACTGCGTGATAAATTCCCAGGCGGTGGGTGTTGTCCACACCTTGCCGTCGTCGCTGGCGTTGTATGCGTGTTTCCCATCGAATGTGCACCACTTCACGGGGAAGCGCGGGTCGACAGTCTTATAGTCGTAGCACACGTGCTTGCCGCCGGTGTATTCCTCCGCTTCTTCGCCCCTGGCGTCGGTGAAGTTGCCGTCGGCGTCAGGTTTTCCGTTGTTCTTCAGGATCCTGTCGCGGGCGCTGCGGCCGAGCTTGGGCGTACAAAGTTCGTCTCCCATGCCGACAGTCCCCATCCATGCGATGGGGAGTCCCTTGTTCTTGGGCAAGTAAATCACTTGGTCCATCGTTGCAAATACCACCACGCCACGCAGGCGGTGCTGGAAATCCTGTGCAAGGGAGTTACTGAACATGGCGCCGAAGCTGAACCCGACGGAGAACACGCGTGACGTATCGACGCAGAGGTTCTCGTTCAGGTAGGTGAGGAATTCGTCAAAGAAGACGTGGTCCTTGTCGTCCCCGCATCGCCATGGATTTTCTGTTTCTTTCCCGGATCTATCTGTTTCGGTCGTGTATCCGTGCGGAGCGACGAAGATGGTGTTCTCCTTGGCTCCTGACTGGTTTCGGAGTCCGTAGTAAGCCTCTCTCGTTGCCACGTTCTTGGCGGAACCGCCCATGTAGTGCATGCCGAACACGAGGCGGTAGGGTTTGTTTTTGTCGTAATTCTCTGGCATGGTGAGGTAAATTTCGTGCTCGATGCCGCCGCCGGTAAACTTGAAGTTGTCTTTTAGCGTGTTGTCCTTGCCGCAGCCCTTGCTCGGCGTTGGGGCGTTACCAATCGCATAGCCGAACGCGTAAGTCTGCTCGCCGGGGGTTACGGAGCTCGTCTTCTTGAGTTTCAGGGTTACGGTCGTGTCGAGGTTCGGAATTGCGACTTTCAGCGTGTCGAACCCGGAAGCTATGACACGGAGCGTGTCCCCGTCACCCGGTTTTAGCAAAGCCTTATGGCCACGCTTGTCGTAAGTTGCATCTGCGGTGGCGCTAAAACGGGAACCGTTCGCGGTGAACCGGACCGTTTCTATGGCGCTACCCACGCGGACCTTCGCAAAGTACGTGCCTTGGGCGGTCACGCCCTGCCTCAAGTCGACTTGGCCTGAACCGAGCAAATCCTGGCGGAGAACACGGTTCCCCATTACGTCGAATATGCTCACCTGCACGGGGGCGTTGCTGCTCTGCGAAAAACGGAGCACCCCGTCGGAGATGCTGATGTGCCCGGGCTTGAAATTGCCGGAAGGCAAGGATACTTCATCCTCTTTGTGAAGGGTGAATTTGCCGTCTTTATCAGTCTGGGTGGAATCTCCCTTGATGAGGAGTTTTACGAGTGCGCCTGAGACTGGTGCCCCGGCTTCGTCGGTTACGGTTCCGGCTAGCGTGAACGCTGATGCCGTAGAAAGCGCTGTTAAGAGCGCAAGAGGAAATACGAAAAAATTCGCTTTTTTCATTTTTTTTAGCTCCTTTCTCGTAACCCCATCGGCAGTCGATTTTAATCGATGGCCAACACAGATAATATAATTTTTTTTAGAACAAAAGGAACGTGGTAAACAAAATTTTCTAAAGCAATACTTGATATTGCAATACAAAATATTATTAGTGTCCGGTAAAACTTTTTAATTCAACCTGAAATCTAACAAAAAAGGCGACTTCCGTTTCCGGGAGCCGCCGCTTTTGACTATAGTTTCTTTTGCACATAAAACAAATTCAAAAGCACTATGGAATGTAGAAATTTTACCGGACGGCAATATTTATATTTATATTGGATGAATTTATTTCCTGTCTGTTTGAAAACGGCAAGGGAGGGATTTTATGATGGGTAGATTTTTTAGGCTAAAGATTTTTGCGTTGCTTGCTCTTGCTTGCGTATGCATGTGGGGGTGCGGAGACTTGCTTCGTGAAGATGGTGAAAAGGAATTTACGGGGCATTATATTAAGGGTAATGCGAATGTTATTGGGTTTATAGATGATTCTCTTGTGATAGTCTATGATTTTCAGTATTGGAATCAAGATCTTGCAGATGGAACGCAAATAACGGGAACGGGGATGCAGAGGCTCCGTGTTTTTAATTACAGGATTCAGGAAAATGGTCCGCGATGGGCTGATACCTTGGACAATATGACCGAGGTGTATGACTATGTAAAGGGGCAACTCTCGGATTCCGTGATTTGGGGTGGAAACGGTAGAACTTCCTTCTCGTTTTGGAAATTGGGAGAGGTGCCTATTGTTAGGGGTGTACGTGTAAATAAAGAAGGCTGTGATATGGATTATGGAGTCAGGTCGTTAAGACCGTGGCTTAATGAAACCATTATTGCATTGGGAGAAAATTCTTTAAAAAATAGCGGGAGTGCTTGCCAATATGCGATTTTAGATACTGTAGCGAATACACTGACTTACAAACGATTAGACGCAAATCTAAAATGGATTGAAAAGTGTGATGATGTGAGAGCGTGGGGAAAGGATGTGTATTGCTTTATGCCTGGTGAACACAATTTTGAGGCGGTGCTTTTGCAAAATAAACATGATTCTATTGAAGTACCAATAAAATTTACCATAGGGACGTTCTTTGGCGATGTTTTAAAACCGAATGGTCATTTATGTGTCCTTGTTGAAGGTGTAGTTGTTTGTTCTGGTATTGTTTGGCGGGGTGGTTTAACATTTATCAAAGATGAAAAAATAGTTGTTAATTTGAATTGAGTGCTTGTTAGGATATAATATGAAAAAAGTGCTATTGTTAGTAATTGCTGTAGCGATTTTTTGTTGGTCTATCCCCAAACCAATGGAATTCGTTACAAATTACAATGTATTGATGATTCATGGAGCTTATGGTTCTGATAAATGCTTTGATCTATTAACTAATTACTATTGACTAATAACTATAAACTAACAACTACAAACTAATTCCAAAAAAGGGCCCGCCAATCAGCGGGCCCTCAATGTTGGAGGCGTATGAAGAATAATTAGAACTGTTCGAAGAACTTGTGGACTTCTTCGGGAACCCAGGTGCTTTCCCAGTTCCAGCCGACGCCCATGTTGCCGGTGTCGTGGGCTGTCCACTGGTGGTCTCCGGGCCAGCTGCACCACTTGACGGGGAAGCGTTCATCGACGTTCTTGAAGTCGTAGCACACATGTCCGGTGTTGCCCTTGACTTCTTCGGGCTTTTCGCTGCTCGCATCGGTGAAGTTTCCGTCGGCATCGGCTTTGCCGTTACGCTTGAGGATTCGCGGGAGGGCGCTTGTCTTGGCGCGGTTGTAATCGCAACGGCCATCGTTCACGCCGTGAACGTTCATCCAGGCAATCGGCAGGTTCTTCATGGCGTTGCCTTCGGGGAGCCATATGTTGTAATCGGCCACAGCATAGGTGGCGGCGGCACGGACGCGGTGCTGCATGTCTTGCATCAGGGAGTAGCTGAACATGGCGCCGTAGCTGAAGCCCGTGATGAACACGCGGCTCGTATCGATGCAGTAGTTATCGTTCAGGGTGGTGAGTGTCTGGGCGAAGAAGTCGTGGTCGGCCTGGCCCTTGTTCCACAGGCCGCCAATTGCGTCGAGCGAAACGAAAATGTAGTCGCCGTTCTTGTCGAGCACTTGCTGGCCGTAGTACGGAGTCGGATGGTCGTAGTCGGCTTGGTGGTGCACGAAGTCCTCGCCATTGCTGCCGTAGCAGTGCAGTGCGAACAGCACCTTGTGCGGCTTGTTGTTGTCGTAGTTCTTGGGCAGGGTGATGAAGTAGTTGCGGGTGTCGCTGCCGACCTTGATCTGGAACTGGTCGCCGTTTTCAACGCTCTTGGTCTTTTTCAGTTGGGAGGCCGAGCCGCAGCCTTTACTCGGAGTCGGCTTGTTGCCGATGGCGTAACCGAATTTGAATGTCGGTTCGGGAGGGATCGTCTTTTTGAGTTTCACGTCAAGGGTCGTGTCGAGTGTGCCGAGCGGCACGGAGAGCGTGTCGAAACCTTCGGCGACAAACTGGATGGCTTCGCCTGTCTGTGCATCTTTCAAGAGTGTGTTTGCGCTTTGTACCCCGAGAGAACGGTTCGTTTCACCGTTCGTCATGAACTTGAAATTTTGCTTGGCGCTACCGACAGAAACTTGTGCGAAATACGTGCCGCGCGCGCTGAGGCCCTTGCTCAAGTCGTACGTGCCGGAACCTTGCAACGTCTTTTTGAGAATCTGGTTGCCGAGCAAGTTGTAAATTTTTACCTGTACAGGCTGGGAGCTGCTTTGGGAATAAGAAAGGATTCCGTTGCTGATGCTTATGTATCCGACGGAGTTCCTGAATGACGGGTGGATGGCGTCGGAGGTGTCTTTTTCATCTTCGTGGATGGTGAATTTGCCCTGGTCGTCCGTCGTTGCGGTTTTGCCTTCCTTGAGGAGGCTTACCGAGGCGCCCTTGAGGGCCTTGCCCTGATCGTCGGATACGGTTCCGCTAATGGTATAGGCCGATGCTGCGCTACAGAATGCCAAAAGGCACGCCGTTGTCAAAAGATTAGGTATTTTATTTGTCATGAGTACTCCTTTTCCCAAACTCTTAATGAATGGTACACCTTGCTATAAACGAATATAAACTGCAATGTGGCTAAGATTACGCGCGGAGCCTCTATGTTTATGGATGAATTGTCTATAAAAAGATATTTACGGTAAAGAATAAGCGCATTGCCATTCTGAGTTGATTATGATTGGAATGTCGTCATTCTGAGTGAAACGAAGAATCCAGTGAAGTCCTGAATGTTACGAAAAAAAAATTACTGGATCCTTCGGGCTTTTACCCCTCAAGATGACGGGCATGAGAGGCATTAGGATGACGGTAAAAAAAACGGCTCCTGAGGGAGGGAGCCGCTTTTGGTAGAGAGCTGATTATGAAGTTTTCTTAGAATTGACCGAAGAACTTGTAGACTTCTTCGGGAACCCAGGTGTTCTGCCAGTTGCCGTTGTCGTAAGCGGTCCACTGGTGCTGACCATTCCAGCTGCAGAACTTGACCGGGAAGCGTTCGTCAACCGTCGTGAAGTCGTAGCAGAGGTGGCCGCTGCCGCCAACTTCCTTCGGCTTTTCAGCGCTGGCGTCCGTGAAGTTGCCGTCTGCGTCGGCCTTACCGTTGTTCTTGAGGATTCTCTTGAGGGCGCTGTCCCTGGCGCGGTTGTATTGGCAGGTGCCGTCGTTCTTGCCGTGGACGGCCATCCAGGCGATCGGCTTGCCCTTGTTTGTCGGCAGATAGATGTTGTAGTCGGCAGTTGCGTAGACGGCCACAGCGCGGAGACGGTCCTGCATATCCTGGGCCATGGAGTTCGTGACCATGGCGCCGAAGCTAAAGCCGGTCATGAACACGCGGCTGGTGTCGATGCAGTAGTTTTCTTCGAGAGTCGTGAGCAACTGGTCGATGAACTTGTGGTCCTTATCGCTAGACACGCTCCACGGCATGCCGTCGGTATCGCCACGCGGAGCAACGAAGATGAATTCACCCTTGGTGTCGAGCTTCTGCTGGCCATAGTACGGAGACGGATGGTCCTGATCCGGAGAATGGTGGACGAAGTCTTCGGCGTTGCTGCCCATGCAGTGCATGGCGAAGAGAAGCTTGTGCGGCTTGTTGTTGTCATAGTTCTTCGGCAATGTGACGAAGTATTCGCGGTTTTCGCTGCCGACTCTCAATTCGAAACGGTCGCCATTTTCGACGCTCTTGGTCTTTTGCAGCTTGGATGTCGTGCCGCAGCCCTTACTCGGGGTCGGATCGTTTTTCAAGGCGTAGCCGAACTTGAATGTCGGTGCCGGAGGTTCGATTTTCTTGAGTTTTACGTCGAGGGTCGTGTCGAGCGTGCCGAGCTGCACGGTGAGCGTGTCGAAACCTTCTGCGATAAAGCGGATAGCTTCGCCTGCTTGAGCATCCTTCATGAGGCTGCCTGCATGCATGCCCAGGGAACCGCCGTAGCTACCGTTGGTCGTGAATTTGAACTTCTGCATGGCGCTGCCGACGGAAACCTGCGCAAAGTATGTACCCTGGGCCTTGATGCCCTTGCTCAGGTCGTACGTGCCGGAACCTTGCAGCGTTTTCTTGAAAATCTGGTTGCCGAGCGAGTTGAAAATCTTCACCTGTACAGGCTGCGTGCTGCTCTGGGAATAAGAAAGGATGCCGTTGTTGATGCTGACGTATCCGACGGAGTTCCTAAAAGCCGGATGGATTGCCACGTCCGGGGAATCTGGCGGCGTGACAATTTCGTCTTCGTGGATGGTGAATTTGCCCTGGTCGTCCGTCGTTGCGGTCTTGCCTTCCTTGAGGAGGCTTACCGAGGCGTCCTTGATGGCCTTGCCTTCTTCGTCAGAAACGGTTCCGCTAATGGTGTAGGCAAATGATGTGGTACATAGCGCTGCGATACATGCAGCAGAAACAAATGAAAGTTTCTTTGCTCTCATCTTAACACTCCTTTGTGAAATCCAAACATCTCTTTGTCCTCATCGGGCTATCCCAAACCCCATTGACCCTTCTAATTTATTCTTCTAAAAAAAGATAAATGGTTGTGTAAAAATATTGTTATGGACGATTTATCCATGGCTTTTTTGAGCAAAAAAAGCCAATTTCTAGATGTTTTTTAATGTCTGAGTTAACATTTTTGCCGATAGGTAAATGAAATTTTATATTAGCGGTATGAACCACATCGCAATTTTCATTGACGCGGAAAATCTTACCAACTGGATTAAGCATGACGGCGTGCAGTCGCTCATGGACGAACTCTTGCCTCTGGGGCAAATTGTTGTGCGCAAGGCTTACGGCAAGTGGTCTTCGCGCGAACTTATTTCTCTGCAATCGACGCTCAATGAAAACGGCTTTGAACTGGTGCACACGTTCCATCCGGTGAGCGGCAAGAATTCGACGGACATCAAGATGACGGTCGATACGATGGAAGTCGCGCTTGATTCGCAGGTCCAGTGGATTGTACTTGCCACAGGCGATTCGGACTTTTCGCCCCTGTTCCGCAAGCTTCGCGAGCAGGGCAAGGAAGTGATTGGTGTGGGGCCCAAGTCACCGCTGAGCGAGTGCGTCAAGAATTCGTGTTCGAGGTACATCTATACCGACGATACGACATCGGCGGACGACGATTCGGGCGACGACGCCCCGGATGCGAAGGACCGCACGAACTTGATGGTTTCCGAAAAGATTGATTCCATGGAAATGCTCCGGAACGTGCTGCAAAAAGAAGACGGCCCGATTCTGCTTGCGGCGTTAAAGCCCAAGATGCTCGGTATCGACAACGCCTTTAACGAAAAACGCCTCGGGTTCAAGACGTTCAAGGATTTCGTGAAGTCGGCGGACTTTGTTCAAATGAACGATGTCGGTGGCGGTTCCTACACGGTCGCCCTTGCAGATCAGAAAGTCACCGTCGAAGAAGATTCCCAGATGATTTTGGCGAAGGCGCTCAAGCGCAAGGGCTGGGACATGTTCCCGCGCAACATGCTCAAGAAAATTTATGCGGAAGCTTGCGACATTACTTCGTTCGTGCCCATGAGCAAGCAGGACCTGGTTCAGGAAATCGTCGCGAAGAATATCGCCGGGACCACGAGCAGCATCATCAACCGTGCGTTGGGAACGTTCTTCAAGGCGAAACTCGTGACGGTCAGCGGCGGTGATGACAAACTCTGGACCGTTGCGGAAACCAACCAGTATTGGAAGGAAATTGACAAGGCGATGCTCGACAGGCTCCGCGTAAGCTTGAAGGAATCCGGTCAAAAAGTCCCCAAGAAGGATATCGTCGCTATTTTGTACGGAAAGTACGCCGAAGGCGAAGCTGAAAAGCTGGTGTAGCGGCTACGCCGCGGTAGGCAGTGGCTAGTGGTTAGTAAACAGGCGAATGTAAGAGGAATGCGTCATCCTGAGCAACGCGATATACGAGACTTGGGGCTTCAGCCCCTTAGTGGAGTTATACTCAAAGAGCATAACTCTACTAGGCCACTAAAGTGGCGAGTATCGTTTAGGTTCGAAGGAGCAGGATCCAGTAAAATTTAATCCAGCTTGCCTTGGTATAAATCCAGCAGATTGCGTGCTAGCAAACTTGTGTATTTTGCGTTCGTGAGCGTCGATTGGGCGCTTTCGAGGCGGTTCTTTTGCGAAAGGTAGTCTGTGTAGGTGAGGGCGCCTACGTTACGTTGTTCTTCGGCGACCAACAAGGCTTCGTTTTCGGCTTCGACCTGAAGAATTGCCGCTTTCCACTGCATGTCGGCGCTGAGAGCGTTCAGGTAGAGTTTCTCGATACTGTTTTCGAGCGACTTTGCCTGTTCCTTGAGCGAGACTATGCTTTCGGTTTCGCTAAGCTGGGCCTGCAATACTTTGTTTTCGGTGGCTCCGCCGTCAATAATCGGAATGCCGATGTTCAACGAAATGCTGTGCGAATAACCGTTTTTCACCTGGGTCCCGTACTTGCCGGATTGCCACGCCTGGAGTCCTGTGCTTGCGCTTGCGCCGAGCGAAACCCTGATGGATTTGCCCTTGCCCGCGATTTCGGTATTCTTCTTTGCGACCTGGATGGAAATACTGTCGGACTTTAATCCGGGGTCGTTGTCTTGTGCGGTCTTTTGGAGTTCATTGAGCGATGGAATTGGGTCGAGGGCGTCAGGCGTCTGGATGTCGGATTCAGGTGCGGAGACTTCGAAACTTTCGCTTTCGGGGAGTTCGAGAAGCTGCCGGAGGGTTGTCTTTGCCGTGCTTACGTTCAACTGGGCTGCAAGCTGAGCAGCTTCTTTCTGCAAGACGTTTGCCTGCGACTGTGTCAAGTCTTTCTTGGTGATGGAGCCTGCTTCGAACAGCGTGTTGTAGTGCTCGAATTCCGCTTTGGCCAGTTCGACGGAGGCGTCGGCGGTGTGCAGTTTTTCGATGGCGGCGAGCAAGCTCATGTAGGCGTTCAGGACGCTTTCCTGGATGCTACGTTCGGTTTCCTTTGTCGAAAGGCGCGTGGCTTCCTTGTTCAGTTCGCTGGCGTTGATGGAGAGCTTGGTAGTCCCCCCGTCCCATAAGGTATAAGAAGCGTTAAGGCCTACACTTAAGCGGTAATGGTCCTGTGGGCTGTTTCTGAACGGGGAATCGTAGAGGGAGTTGCCGATGCTCGCCGAAAGGGTGGGGTAGTTCCCGACTTTTGCTTGTTCTATGCTGACGTCCGCTTTTTGTTCACGGATTTTGGCGGATTCGAGTTTAAGGCTTTTATCTTTCGCCTGCTTGAGGCATGCACTTAAGGTCCAGGGACCATCAGCGAAAACAAGGGATGCTGATGCAAAAATACCAAGAACGACTGCTTTTTTGTAATTCATACCTTTTAGATGCCCAGCTATATAATTTGGTTGCTTGATTTTTAAGATAGAAATTTTTGGCTAATCGCCTGAAGTATGTTCTTTTGTATCTATAAATCTTGAAAAGTACGTCATGCGGGCGGGGCCCCAGCTCGGAGTTTTTTACCCATCCTGGCGCAAGCGCCAACCTTACGGCTCAGCAATGGGTCTGCAAGCAGCCCCGCTGCGTTCGCCTTTTAAGGTTGTGGCCGACGCTTTCATTCTCTAAACGTTAATTTATTTGCTCAAAAATGAATACTTATCTCGCTTAATACTGAATATGTATATCGCGAGGTTAATAATGTTTGTGTTGGATTATGGAAATTGTAGAAAATGTACAAACACAAAAAGGCTCCCGTGCGGAAGCCTTTTCGAATGGACGGTACTGGATTTGAACCAGTGACCTCTGCCGTGTGAAAGCAGCGCTCTAAACCAACTGAGCTAACCGTCCGAAGTGAGAGCAAATATAGTAAAGCAATTGAATGCTGTCAAGTGATTTTGTGGTGATGGGGTCGGGCATACGCCCTTTGGGGTTTTCGGCTCGCTCGTTACACTCGCTTTGAGGTTTAAAATCGCACCGTATGTGCCTTATTTTAGCCCAAAGCCTTGCGATAAGCAAGGCGTGCCCATACCTCATAGCTCACTGCGGCGAAGCCGCTGCTACAAGTACTTGTCTTCGGCGGCGCGGAGGATGCTGAGGAACTCGGCCGGGGTCTTGGAGGCGATGAGGTCCTTGCGAACGTTGCCGTCGGCGAGCAAACGGCTCACGGAGGAGAGTGCCTTGAGATGCGGCCCCACGGTATTGCCCGGGCTCACGATGAGGATGAGCAGGAATACCGGTTCGCCATCGAAGGATTGGAAATCCAGGCCTTTTTCTATAGTGGCTGCGACCATGCACATGCGATCTACATAGTCAATCTTCGCATGCGGGACGGCTAGTCCGCAACCGATACCCGTGGAACGGCTTTGTTCGCGGTTCCAGATGGCTTCAAAAATTTCATCGCGGTGGTCAAGTTTGTAGGCGCTGCAAAGAGTATCGACCAGTTCGTTGAGGATAGCTTCCTTAGTTTCGCTGGAAGAATTGATCAAAATGCAATTATCTACAAATCTTTCAGATAGACGCATGGTTTATACTGTTCCTTTTGATGTTTTTATCAAACAAATATTTTAGAAAAAATTTGCCTTTTGGAGAGGTTTATATCTAAAATATGTTCAAAAAAGAAGATAATTCTATTTGCGAAGTAGTGGTTTCGAGCCTGTCGATTGCTTTTCTCATGAGTCCGACGTCAATTTGACCGGGGGCGGCAGCCTTCCCGATGGATCCGTAAGTGAGGTTCGCTCCTTCCTTCAGGGACCAGACGCGGCTGAGTTTTCCGGTTTCGCCCATGCCGAACGCGGCAACGAGCTTGAACCCTTTTGCTTTTTTTGCAAACTTGTAGAGGCGCGTACAGTCGTCGTCGGAGTTGCTCATGGCGGCGATTTTGATGCCGTCCGCCTTGACCCGTTTAGCGTCGGTGAGATAGTTCTTGAGTTCGAGGTCGCTCGGGATGCGGGTGAAGTTGTGCTCGGAAACGAGGATTTTCACGCCTCTCGGGGTGGCGAGCTCGCGGAGTTCGTCGTAATCGTGGAGGCAGTCGCGTTCGAGGTCCAGCCATTCTGGAACGTCCGGAGCTTCGAGAATTTTTTTCCACAGGGCGGGGCGTTCGACGGCTCGGGCGTTGGAGAATGTTCCGCCGTCCCGTCTGAGACGGATGGTGCCAAGAAGTATCACGTTTGGAATGATTTTGCGGACGCGGGCTGCTAGCGTCTGCCATTCGGATTCGTCAAAAAAATCGTAGCGGATTTCGAGAATTTCGCAGCTTTCGTAGTCGATGCGCGTCGGGTGGAGTTCTTCGCTTTCGGCGACGGCGAGTGTCTCGGGATCGACTAGTCCGACCAAGTATTTTGGAGAATCAAGTGGCATGGTTGCCAATTTAGCAATTGGGGATATGCGAAAAACTCTTTTTTTTGAAAAATGACGATTTTTACGTCAAATTTCTCTTGAATTTGAATTTTTTTACGTAATTTTTTAATGTTGTTTGTGAAATTTAAGACGTTTTTTGTCATTTTGTGAGTTTGTCTGCGAAATGTGGGCGGATGGCTACTGTTTTTTCGTGAAAAAAGTATGTTGAAACGACATTTTACGCAGATTTCTACTGTTTTTTGACCGCCTTGTTGTTAACTTGTTTAAAATTTTACGTCAAAATCTTTGGATTTTCCCCATTTTTTACGTAAAAATTGGCCAAAAAAAGAAATTTGCTTTTTTTCAACGAGTTTTCTCACCCCTATTCGGCCTACAGCCTACTGTTTACCAGCTCCTAATCCCTAAAACCTAAAACTTCCTCCCCCCTCAAGCCATTAAACACTGTCTACTTCCTACTTCCTACATCCTACTGCTCATTGCGAATTTTCTAAATTATACCGGAACAAAAGGAACATTTATGGCTGACTGTAACGAAAATAAAGAAAAGCAGACCCCGGACATGCTCAGGAAGGCAGAAGAATACCTCGCCTCCAAGCGCAGAATTTTCTTGTGGGGTGGTGTCGATGACGAAAGTGCCGAACGCATTGTCAAGCAACTCCTGTATTTGGATTCTTTGAATCATGAAGATATTATTTTCTTCATCAACAGCCCGGGTGGCGTGATTTCGAGTGGCCTTGCCATTTACGACTGCATGAACGCTATTGAAAGCGATGTCGTGACGGTTTGCTGCGGTCAGGCGGCTTCGATGGGTGCCGTGCTCCTCACTGCCGGTGCAAAGGGCAAGCGCGCTGCATGGCCGAACGCCCGCATCATGATCCACCAGCCGCTCATTCACGGCGAAATTGTGGCGCCTGCAAGCGATATCCAAATCCAGGCCGAAGAAATGCTTCGCATCCGTGGCATCACGGGCAAGATTCTTGCTGAAACGTCCGGCCACACGATTGAACAGATTGACCACGATACGGAACGCGACAACTTCATGTCTGCCGAAGAGGCCAAGGCTTACGGTCTCGTGGATAAAGTCGAGAGTATTATCTAATGGGTTTGTTTTCTGCAATTAAGAGCGGCCTTGCCAAGACCCGCGACGCCTTGCTTGGCGAGTTGAAGGGAATTGTCGGCGCCGGTAAGATTACGGACGAGACGCTCGAGGAACTCGAAGAGCATCTCATCAAGGCTGATGTCGGCGTCGAAGCGGCGTTCCTCTTGACGGACGCGCTTCGCGAAAATGCTCTGGGCAAGTCGCTCACAACCGAGCAGGTGCTCGACATCATGCGTTCCGAAGCGGAACGCCTCTTGAAGGACCCGCCTCCGTTTGAACTCAAGGGCAAGCCGCATGTGGTGCTCGTGATAGGCGTGAACGGTGCCGGCAAGACGACGACAATCGGTAAGCTCGCCGCCCGACTCAAGGACGAAGGCAAGAAGGTGATGATTGCCGCTTGCGATACGTTCCGTGCGGCGGCGATTGACCAGCTTGAAACGTGGGCCGAACGTTCGGGTGCCGAATTCGTGAAGCATCAGGAAGGCTCGGACCCGGCTGCGGTCGCATTTGACGCTTGCAGTGCTGCGGTCGCCCGCGGCTGCGACGTGGTGCTGATTGATACCGCTGGCCGCTTGCACAACAAAGACTACTTGATGGAAGAACTCAAGAAGATTGTCCGCGTTATCAAGAAGGTGGATCCGGCGATGCCGCACGACATGTGGCTCGTGATTGACGGCAACACTGGACAGAACACCATCAACCAGACGAAGATTTTCAACCAGAGTTTCCCCTTGACGGGTCTTGTGGTGACAAAACTCGATGGAACCGCGCGCGGTGGCTCCGTGCTCTCGATTGCTAGTTCGTTGCAAATTCCTATCCGTTGGGTCGGCATGGGCGAACGCATCGACCAGCTCGTGGAATTCAACAAGCGCGACTACGTCGATGGGCTTTTCGAGAACGCTCTGGAAAACAGGGAGTAGTCTCTTGATGCGTTTTGCGTTTCTCTGTGTGGTCGCCTTGGCGTTTTGCGCTTGTTCGGAATCCGGCTCCAAACCGGATGAACGCCTCGTGGCCGCATTTGTGGAAATGCGTGTAGCCGAGCAAAATTTTGGTGGCGAATCCCCTTCGGCGCGGCTTATCCGTCAGGATGTCCTGAAAAAATACGGTTATACCCGCGAAGAATTTATCAAGGCTTGTGATAAAGTTCTCGATGATGAAAGAGGCTGGGTGGCGTTCCAGACTGCGGTTTCGGAGAGGATCGATTCTTTGCTGGGTATCCCCAAAGTTGTACCGCAGCAAAAAAAGGACAAGAAATGATGAAACCTTGTTTGTGGGTTGTTGCTTTACTTTGCCTTGCGCTTTCTGCTTTTGCCGCTCCACCGCCGAAGCCTAAACTTGTGCATTGGATGAATTATACCGAGGCGCTTGAAAAGGCGAAAGAATCGAGCAAGCTTATATTCGTCGATCTTTATGCGGACTGGTGCGTCCCTTGCCGCATCATGGATGCCAATACTTATTCGGACCCGACTGTCGCTTCGCTTTTGAATACGCGCTTTGTCCCGGTGAAGCTCGATGCGGATTCTCAGGATACGATTGTTTGCGACGGCAAACGCAAGACGGTGCAGCGCTGCTATTTTGACGTGTGGGAATTGAACGTGCTCCCGGCATTTGTTCTGATTGCACCGAAGGGACTCTCGATCTTGACGATCAAGGATTCCTATACGGCAGAAGAAATGAAATACTTGCTTTACCAGATTCTTGAAAAAGAGAAGGAGTGGATTTCGAAATGAGTGAAAACGTTCTCTTTTATGCACAAATTGCTTTCTGGGTTTTGCTGTTCCTGATTGCTCACTGTTATTTGTTGTTCCCGATGACGCTCCCGTTTGTGAGTGAAATCTTCAAGCGAAAAAAACAGCCGGAAATGGAAAATGCGGAACTCCCGACGGTATCCATCCTGATTTCCGCTTATAACGAAGAGGCGGTTATCGAGCGCAAAATCCAGAACATTCTCGAAATCGATTACCCTAGAGAAAAACTGGAAGTGCTCATCGGTGATGATGGCTCTGCAGACAAGACGGCTGAAATCATTTCCCGCTATGCAGATCAAGGCATTACTTTGGTGAAAGCTCCGAAAAATGCGGGCAAGGCGGCCATGCTGAACCGCTTGCAGAAAATTGCGAAGAACGATATCTTGCTGTTCTGCGATGCGAATACGATGTTCTTTCCGAATGTTGTTCGTAAACTGGTGAGCCCGTTCCAGGACAAGAAAATTGGTTGCGTTTGCGGTCACTTGATTCTTTCGGATAAGAGCGGGAGCGTTCTTGGTAAAGGTGAAAGCTCCTATTGGGACCTGGAAAGTGAAATCAAGAAGTTCGAGGGCGTGCTGGATCGCCTGATTGGTGGAAACGGCGCCCTTTATGCCATCCGCAGGGAACTTTATACGGAACTCCCGGTGAAGAAGAGCGTCATGGACGACTTCTTCGTAACGACAAAAATTTTGCAGAAGGGATTCTACTGCACGTTCGTGGCAAGCGCCATCGGTACAGAGCAGACGTCGAAGGAATCCAGTGGCGAATATAGGCGCAAGGTACGTATCGGTCGTGCGAACTTCAATTACTTGTTCTCTTATTTGCCGCTGTTGAATCCGTTCAGGCCGCTGTTGGCGTATCTGTTTTTCTCGCATAAAATCATTCGCTGGTTCTCCCCGCATATCCTGATTCTTTTGTATGTCGCAAACGCTTTGCTTTTGACGAAGGGGCTTTTCTACCAGGTGTTCTTTGGTGGCATGACGCTTGCGTTGCTCGTGGCAGTCACGAGAATCCTTCCGAGCGCCTATTACTTCCTGCTCATGAATCTTGCAATGCTCAAGGGATTTTTCCTTGCGTTTAAGCGTGAACGCAGTGGCGGATGGGCACGTGAAGCACGAAGCGACGAGTGATTTATAGGGGTTAGGTAGTAGGTTTTAGGTCTTAGGGTATAATTGCGGCTTTTGCGTTGTCATCCTGAGGAACGTAGTGACGATATAGAATTGTTGGTAATTTATTACCCTACAATTCTTAGGTTCGTAGGAGCAGGATCCAGTGAAGGTATGGGGTCGCTTCGCTTTGGGCAATGGGCATGGTCGCTTGCTACAACGATGAGCCGGTTGGTGAGCTGGTATGCTGAGCTTGCCGAAGCACTGCCGAACCACCGAGCCAAGGAGGTTCGGGCTTGCCCCATCGCCATTTCGCAGGTGGATTATAATTTATATATTAGAGTGTAGATATGAAAAAGTTTTTAACAGCCATTATATTTGCTTTTGCCTTTGTCGCCGTTCCGGCGAATGCCTTTACTATGGACGCACAGGGCGGTTTTTGCAATCGTACAAGCCACATGGGGCGCTTCAACATGAGCTTCTATGGCCATCTGTGGTATCCGATAGACCAGATGGTCTTTGTCGGATTGGGCGGTGGCTACGAGGAACTTGACAATGTGGGGTATGCTCCTGTGTCTGGGAGCGTTTGGGTACGTCTCCCGGTTGGGAGGACCGTTTTGCCTATCGCCACGGGCGATTTCGGATACATGTTCGGCAAGAACAATCAAATGTTCTGGCGCGCAGGCGCCGGACTCGATATCAAGAATGGAGACCGTTCTTCTATAATCTTTTCTGGCGGATACCAGTTCTTGAACCACTCCGGCAACGGCTATATATATATGCAGGCCGGAATTCTTATTGAAATGTAATTTTTTTTTATTTTTCAAAAAATAAAAAGTTTAGCCTTGACTAATTAGCCTTGGCTTATTAAATTTAGTTTCGTCTAATAATCTTAGACGACGTTAACGTTAAAGGATCATCATATGGAAAACAATCACTTGAAACTCAGCCAGAGTCTCGAAGACTACCTCGAGATGGTGCACATGTTGCGCCTTGCGAACGGGATTGCCCGTGTCAAGGATATTGCGGCGGCTTTGTCTGTCAAGATGCCTTCTGTGGCAAAGGCGATTCTCGAGCTCAAGAAGCTCGGGCTTGTGACGCAGGAACCTTATAGCGGTGTGGAACTTACGGAAGCGGGTCGCAAGGCTGCTGCTGATGTGCTGAACCGCCATATTCTCCTCAAGGGATTCTTGATTCGTCTGGGCGTTTCTGAAGCGATTGCGGACAAGGATGCTTGCTGTATGGAACATATTCTTTCTGCCGAAACTCTCGCTACAATTGAAGAATTTATGAAAAAGAATAACGCGAGTGCGGCTGTAAAGAAGACTGCCAAAGGCGAAAAAAGGAAATAAAAATGGGTTGTAATTGTGGTTGCGGCGGCAAGTCGCAAACAAAGAAATGGGATTTGGAACCGAAATTTTCGGATCTTAAACGTGGCGACAAGGTTGAAATTGTCGGCTACAACGAGGGTGATGCCCGCTACAAGTCCAAACTCTTGTCGATGGGGCTTGTCCGTGGCGTGACACTGGAAGTTTTGCAGGTGGCGCCTCTCGGGGATCCGATTGAAGTTAGTGTTTTGTCGTACCGTTTGTCGCTTCGCAGACAAGAAGCGAACGTTCTTAAATTGAAGAGGGTGTGATGGCTCCGAAGCTTTTTACTATTGCCATTGCCGGTAACCCGAACTGCGGTAAAACGGCTCTATTTAATGCTCTTACGGGTGCTCGCCAGAGTGTTGGTAACTGGCCGGGCGTGACTGTCGAAAAGAAGGAAGGCTTTTTTGAAATTGGCGACCAGCATATCCGTGTTGTGGACTTGCCGGGTACTTATGCGCTCTTCGCCAATGCCGAAGACGAACGCGCCGCTGTCGATTACTTGCTCACTCGCGAAGCCGACCTTATTATCAATATTATTGATGCTTCGAACATCGAACGCAATTTGTTCTTGACCACGCAGCTTGTCGATATGCAAATCCCGATGGTGATTGCGGCGAACATGATCGACATTTCCGAAAAGCGCGGCCTGCATTTGGACTTGGATATCCTTGCGGAACGTTTCGGCGTGCCGGTGATTCCGCTTTCTGCCGTGAATGAAAGGAGCATCACGAATTTCATCAGCCAGATGGCGCATGTTATCGCGGGCAAGAAGATGAAGCCCAAGGCGATTGACTACGGCGAGAAGGTAGAAGCCGCTATCGAGTATTTGAAGCCGAAGGTGGAACCGGTCGCAAAGCTTTTGGATACGGATGCCCGCTGGGTTTCGCTCATGTATTTGGGCAACGAAAAGAGTTATGCGGACAAGTTTGCCGAAGCCAAGGTGCAGATTAACAAGGCCGAGGTCACGCAGATTCTTGGCGAAGAAAGCGAATTCGCGATGGCGGATTCCCGCTACAGCATGGCTCACGAAATCGCAAGCAAGACGATTCTTTCGAGCCGTACAAAGAGAACCTGGTCGGATAAGCTCGATTCCGTGTTGCTCAACCGCTGGGCGTCTCTCCCGATTTTCCTCTTGGTGATGTATCTTGTTTTCTGGGTCGCGGTGACCATCGGCAGTGCGTTCATCGATTTCTTTGACGTGCTGTTTGGCGCTATCTTCGTGGATGGCCTTGGCTATTTGCTCACGGATGTGCTCCATGCGCCGGGCTTTGTGTCTGCAATTCTCGCAGACGGTATCGGTGCGGGTATCCAGACGGTTTCGACGTTCATTCCGGTCATCTTCTTCATGTTCCTCTGCCTTTCGTTCCTGGAAGACTCTGGCTACATGGCGCGTGCGGCGTTTGTCGCGGACCGCTTTATGCGATTCCTCGGGCTGCCGGGTCGTGCATTCGTGCCGATGATGGTTGGCTTTGGTTGCGGCGTGCCGGGCATTATGGGTTCCCGCGTGCTCGAATCCAAGCGTGAACGTTTCCTCACGATTTTCCTTGTGCCGTTCATGAGCTGTGGCGCTCGCCTCCCGGTGTATGCGCTGTTTGCGGCTGCGTTCTTCGGAACGCAGGCGGGGACGGTGGTGTTTGCGCTCTACCTTGCGGGTGTTCTTTTTGCAATCGTGTATGGATTGGTTCTTCGTAGATCCTTGTTTGTTGGCGAGGCGAGCAACTTTGTAATGGA
>Ga0265299_10002397_pt1 | contig 19441 bp, 18 predicted proteins | sample AusTroGonzalo_MG_4_FD_193485 | JGI IMG/M metagenome (GOLD analysis project Ga0265299, IMG submission 193485) | Bovine rumen microbial communities from tropical cattle in Woodstock, Queensland, Australia - Gonzalo_02 | ecosystem: Host-associated > Mammals > Digestive system > Stomach > Rumen ... | reverse complement strand
GTGAAAGGCGCAGCAGCTTCCATCTCGCTCATCTTGGCGATTTGTTCATTCAGCTGGGCATAGCCGTCGATCATGGCTGCCAGCAGTTCTGGTTTTGTGGCGGGATTGGGCATAGGGCAATTATTTTGCTGGCAAAATTACAAAAAAAATTCCGCAATTCAAGCAAAGTCTTGGGTTGCGGAAAAATGTTTCTTATCGGTCTTCCCTTACGACCCGGAAACCGACATCTGAATAGGGTTGGGTGCCGTTGCGGGCTTCTCCGGAATACTCGGTGCGGCAAGCGTCCCGACTGGAGTTCCAACTGCCTCCTTTGACGATGTACCATCCTTGGGCATTTTGCGTGGAAGTCCATTCCCAACAGTTTCCCCAAAAGTCGATACCGCCACAAGCACCTGTGGTCTGGGCGTATGCATCTACGGGAGTGAGACCGCTGTGAACATGGTTGCTGTTCATGGCTACATCTTTGGGCATGTGACCCGCCGCCAAGATCCATTCCTCTTCGGACGGGAGGCGATAGCTATGGGCAGGGTCGTTGTCAGATAACCAATCGCAGAAAGCCACAGCTTCAGAATAGGTGGTGTTCACCACGGGATAATTCCCATGATTAGCTGGATAAGTGAAAGAAATTTGGCATGCCGCATATTCGGCATTGGTTACAGGGGTGTAACCTATGTATGCATTGTTGCCCGTTGAGCCACGAAGCACCATCCAGGCATCGTTGGGGTCTTCGTCCTCGCGGGGGTCTATGAGCCGCAGGAATTGCTGCCAGATGCGGACATCCCGGTTCGCTACCATCTCGTCCACAATGGCTTGCATTTCATCGATGAGGTGCTGGTCGTGAGCTTCTCGTTCCAGCTGACGGAGTTTGGCTTTTTTTCGTGCTACCACCTTGTCGTATCTAATACCCATCTGTTCTAATAGAAGCTCTCGATTTTCTGCGGTGGGGTTCTGCCTGTATCGGACCAAAGCCTGATGTGTGGCCGGACTCAACCCTGGTCTTTCATCCTCCACCAAAGGTTCGGCGGGATCAACAAAATCAAGTTCGCTTTCAACCAAGTCAAATGGTGCAATATAGTTGCCAGCCTCAAATTGCTGGTGCACTCCAAAAAAGTGTGCCACCAAACCGTCTTTATAGATGGATAATCGGTAGCCTCCATACACATCACAGGGGAAGGTGGTGATGTAATAATCCTTGCCAGCGACAAGAGTTCCGTTTGCAGTGGCTCTGAAAGTGATAATAGATTGTGGATCAGATATTTCAGAAATATTCTTTTGGCCGTTTACTGTTACAATGGTACCTGTGCCTGCCAGGGCATAACCATCCACACTTTCCAATTCAATGTGCGTGATTCCAGATATTTGAAAGTTGAGGCATAATCCTCCGGTGATTTGTTCCATTTCGTATGACTCCTGCATATTTGCATACTGTTCCGCAGGAATGGAAACCGTAGTGGGGAAAATGCACTCTTCGGCTTTTTTACAGGCAGCAAGGGAAAGAACAGCTATCAGCATCAAGGTGAATTTCTTCATCATTTACCCCCTTTTTTTGACTTCGAAAGCCGGTGCATTAATTGTCTTTCTATCTCATAAACCCGTTCTATTTGCTTAGCTGTTAGGAATTTGCTATATTCTTTATAATATTTTTCCCTAATGGTCAGGATTTTTTGACTCCGTTCAAACCGTGCTTGAATGAGCTGCTCGGCTTCAGCTTCCGTCATTTCGGTGTCTTTGTTTTCTTTCACTCTGGGTCCGAGAGCCCACACCTCTTTTTGATAGGCGCAATAGGCAGCCACGAATTTTGTCGTTGAGGCATCATCCAAAGCAATCTCGTGAGCTATATATAGGGCCTGCTTCTCGGCCAATTCTTCGCGACTCATACGAGGTTTTTCGCTATTTTGTGCTACTGCCATTATGCTGAATATTGTCAGCATGATGAGAATTAATGCGTTTCTTTTCATTGTTATAAGTTTATATTGTTCAATTAATTAACATTAAGCAATTTTATATTCAATTTTCATCTGTCAAACAATCGTTAATTGTCCACCGCCATAAAAACATCGTCTTCATAGACTTCCATCAGAAAATTCTGATCGTCAGTACTTAGATTGTTGAAAGCCAGTTCCACCATCTCGAAACTGTATTCTGAAGCAGAAGGAGTGGGACGGAAGATACGAACCGTGAGCAGTAATAGCGCGACTGCTGCTACAGCTCCGGTTAACAGGTATATCCATTTTCGACGTTTGTTCTTTACGGTTGATGAAAACGGATGTGTTTTAGTTCCCGACAAAGCGGAATGTATATTCTCCTCCATCGTGTCAAAAAAGCCCTCAGGAACAGAGTAGGGCATCTTCTTACCAATCTTTTCAAAATCAAACGGTTCTTTCATAATTATTCGTTATTGTTCATGAATTGGATAATCTTTTCCTTAGCGATATGATAATTGGCCTTTACGTTGGTCGCAGTCGAATCGGTGACCTTAGCAATCTCTTCGTATGACATTTCGTCATAGTATCGGAAATTGAAAGCCAACTGTTGTTTGACCGGAAGGGTGTGAATGGCTTGTTGCAGTTTGACGGTCAGTTTGTCGCTGTAATCAAAGTAGTCGTCTGCCTTCAGGTTGAGAATTTCGGCGGTTGGTTCGTCGAGAGAGACGGTGATTCTCCCTTGATTACGCCCGAGCGTTCGGAGTGCCTCATTCGTGGCAATGTGGAAAACCCAGGTTTTCAACGAATATTTGGTGTTGAACTGGTCGAATGCCCTGAAAACCCTAAGAAAAGTCTCTTGAGTCACATCCAGCGCATCATCGTGCGACACCACCAACCTGCGGATATGCCAATAGACAGGTTCCCGATACTCTTTCATGAGCATTCCAAACCCCTTGTCAGGATTCTTTGCCATAGCCGCTATTATCTGGGTATCTTTTTGACATATGAAATCTTTTCCAATCATTTCTATATACCCGTAAAAATGGAAAAAGTAAAATTGGAAGTAAAAAAATCCGCAATCCAAGACTTTGCCCGAGTTGCGGAATGATTCGTTTGTCAAATTGTACTATGCAATTTGTTTGCTCTTTTTCCCCACCAGCCACCAGAACCAGAACAAACAGACGGCATCAGCCACCATAATCAGGCCTTGCACCCACTCGGAAAGGCCAGCCTTGGTGGCTCCGATGATGCCGGCCATCAGCACCACATGGTAGAACAGCGCTCCGAGGAAGAGCCACAGGATATCCATCTTCGGGAACTTCAGCTTACCGTACAGCACATACAGCGTCCAGATGCCGACGGGCAGACAGAGGAAAATGGAGTTGAGCAGGCCGGGGTTGTAGCTGCCAAGGTTGATGGCCTGCACGATATGCATTGTGCCGTTGATGAGCTCGAATAGTACCATTCCTGCCGCCATGCGGTGGTAGCCTTTCTTGACCATCACGGCGGTGAGCGGACCGACAACCCACACCAGCAGCAAGTTGCAGCAGAGGAATGCCGCCTCGCCGATACGCACTCCCAGCAGCTGGTACATCAGCGTGGTGAACGCCTGTTGGTTGCCGTACATATCAACACCATACTCCTCCAAGTTGTGGAGCATATAGATGACGGCACCCATCCACGCCAGTGACACAGGGTCGAGGAAACGCGACTTGGTCTTGTCTGAACGGAGAAAATCGGTGCAGAAGATAAGAATCAGCAGTACGATGGCGGCACCGAGGCCAATCCACGGCCAAACGTGGAAAAACATGCTGTAAGGCTCACCGGTGAAGCCTTTGGCAATCATTTCGTGGTAATTCATAATTGTTGTATATAGAGATTAAACATTCTTTTTGCCGAACAAGGTTTTGACAGCGTTGCCCACAAATTCGCGATAGGGCATTCCGCTCATTTTTACAACAAAACGCTGCGTGATGATAAGCGGAATAAACAGATACAAGAACGCCCACAGCCAGTCGAGGCCTGACAGCAGGTGCTGCGAAATGACGGTGTAAAAGCCCCAAACCGTGAGCGGCAGCATAATGACGAGGGCTGTGACCATGCCGGGGGAATAGAACACCTTGCGGCTGTTCATCCGCGCGGCGGCCAGCAGATGCGCCACCACCTCGACAACCCCGAGGTAGAGAGGAGCGGCTCCCATCCACGCCATATGCGGAAAGAATAGCGGCACAAAGGCCAGATAGACGACAAACAGCGTCAACAGCAACTTGGGCAGCCGCATATCCACCACAGGAAACCCAATAAACTTCACCACCATATCCACGAAACCGCCAGGCAGTTTCATCTCCTCAACGCAATGGAGCGAGATGGCAATGAAAAAAAGAGCCGCTATGTGTTGTGTAGGAGCCATTTTTGACCAGCAGCAGAGTGTCCATACCGCCACCCCTACACCGAGCAGCATCATGCCCCAAAACTGGTTTTTCAAGATAAAGTCTTTCATTTTCTGTAATATTAAATTTGATACAAAAGTACAACCATTTTGCCATAGTGCGTTAAACAATTTCACCGAATATTATGCAAATCCTATCGTAATGCAATAATCTGCATAATGCGACGTTATTATCACAAACGTTTGGCTGTTATGAAAGGTAAAAAAAACACAGGCTTCGAAACACTGACGATGCCCGACAACCACGCGGAGCTGAACGCGATGAGCCAGGTCAATCATATCTCGCCGGAGTTGGTGCTGATTATGGATTCCACGTTTATCCCCGCTTCGCTTATCCCCGTGGGGCAGCCGATGATGACCAACGAAGGGCGTATCTTCATCGTCACCAGCGGCACGATTGACTACAATATCAACATGCTGTCGTTCCACGCCTGTTGCGGACAGGTGCTGGTGTTTCCCATTGGAGCTATCATCGAACTGGATGGACACAGCGAGGACTTCCGTTTCCAGGGCTTCGTGTTCCGCGACCTGCCGATGCCCGAATGCCTCCGCAACCCCGTGCTTGTCGATGTCGCCGAAGCACAACGCGGACGACTTGAAGGTTATCTGCGCTCAATGCAGATGCTCACCCTTGAGCAGCCGCTGAATATGGACGCTGTGCGGCACCTGCAACAGACCTTCATCGCCGACCTTGCCGTCACCGCAGCGAAGCAGGCCGACGAATGGCAGCACAGAAAGGGCGACTACCGCGAGCGGCTTTTCACACGCTTCATCGAACTTCTGAACCGGCACGGCACCACCGAACACGCCATACCCTTCTACGCCAACCAGCTCTGTCTCTCGCCCAACCGCCTGTCGGCAGTCATCAAGGAATACAGCGGCCAGACGGTGATGCAGTGGCTTTACCGCCGGCTCGTCTTGCAGGCCAAGGTGATGCTGCGTGGCGGCACCGACCCCATCGGCGACATCGCCTTTGCCCTTGGTTTCGACGAACAAGGCTCTTTTGCCCGATTTTTCAAACGCGAAACTGGAATGACACCGACGGAGTATAGGAATAGATAATAAACTCCGCAACCCAAGCCAGTGCCTGAGTTGCGGATTATTCATTTAATGATTTGTCGGAATCACTTAATTCATCAACCGACTTTCGCCCCACTTATACTGCGGATACGCCTTTTTCAGATCGTTGTAAGAGTCTTTCACATCGCTGCCGCCGCTGGTGGCGAAGACGTTGAGCACCTTGCCGCTGAAGTCATGTGCTTCGATGAAGGTGTTGACAATGGTGGGGGCAGTGTACCACCACACCGGGAAGCCGATCCACACCGTGTCGTAATCGGCGATGTTCTCGCACTTGCCCTTTATGGCGGGACGCGAGCTCTTGTCCTTCATCTCGATGGTCGAGCGTGAGGTCTTGTCACGCCAGTCGAGGTCGGCAGGGGTATAGGGCTGCTCGGGAGTGATTTCGTAGAGGTCGGCGTTGTGCTCTTTCGCCAACCGTTGCGCAGCGGCTTTCGTGGTGCCGGTGGCGGAGAAGTAAACGACTAATGTCTTTTTCATTTCGGGGTTCTCCTTTCCTTGATTGGGGTTGTTTTGATTGTTTTTCTGTGCGCAAGCGGACATGCTCAACAAGAGAATGACGCCAAATGCGAATAATGCTGATTTTTTCATCTTTTTTCTATGATTATAATTGTTCTTGTTTTTTTCGAATGCAAAGAAACACTTTTTTTCTTAATTGGATATGTCACAAAATACGTTGAATGTGTCACAAAATCCGGAATAATCTTTTTTGAGGCGGGGGTTCCCGAAGATGGGGTAATTATTTCCGCATTTGGAATTCCTTGGGCGATTTGCCTGTTTGGGTCTTGAAAAAACGTGAGAATGTGTATTGTTCGGGAAAGTTGAGGGCATCTGCCACCTCTTTCACGCGCATTCCCTGCTTCGATAACATGTGACGGGCTTCCTGTGTGAGGAATGTGTTAATCCACTCTTTGGGCGTATGACCTGTGACTTTTTTTACCGTATGCGTGAAATGGTTAAAGGTAAGACCTGATTGGGATGCGTAGAAGTCACAGGAATGCTCCGTACGGAAATTTTCGGCCAACAATTGGATGAATTTGACAACTGTTAACATCCCTTTGGGATTTTTTTCAGGCTCAACAGCCTTTTGCTCTAAAAACGCCTGTATACATTCCAAAATCAAGGCGCGTTTCATGTGGAGCATGGTTTGCATGATGATTTTCCGTAGCGTTTCGTCTGACGTTCCTTCCAATTGACTTTCTTTCATAGAGATATAATTAGCGGCTGAAAGAAAACCCTTCTTTCTCATGTCGTCAAGCATCATATATGGGCGAATGTAAAGCTTGTTGCCTAACAAGGCGTTGAAGAGCGGCTCAACAGCCGGAAAAAACTCCTCCTGTAATCCTGTGACTGCAATTTGCTCGAAATCCTCCGATTCATTCATAACATACAGTTGAACAAGTGGGCTGACGACGCACAACACACCTTCGCTCATCTCGAAAAACACTCCGTTTACCAAGGCTTCTGCGCGGCCTTTCACACATAACCGCATGCCGACAATCTGCTTATGTAAGTCCTTCATATTATCATTGATTATGCTGCAAAAATACATTTTTTATAATATAAACGACCAATTTCATCGTTGTTTTTGCTATCTTATTCACCATTTCAGCCATTGTTTTGCGGGGTTTAATACTGTTATTTTGCACTGTCATTTAATAGGTCACTTAAAAACAATATTTAATAGCGTTATGAACATACTCTATTGCGGCGACAGAAACATTGAAGACGGGCTGACACTCAGCTTGTTATCCGTGCGCAGACATGTCTCGGAACCGTTGAATGTTTACGTGTTCACGCTCGACTATCATGAGCGTGGTTACGACATTAATCCGCTGCGCGAAGGCACCATCGCCTATTTGGACACGGTGCTGAAGGAAATGAATCCCGAAAGTTCCATACGGCTGATTGACTGCACGCACCAGTTCAGCAGCGAACCGCCCGAGGCCAATATGGATACGCGTTTTACCCCTTGCTGTATGCTGCGGCTCTACGCCGACTGGCTCCAGGAAATCCCCGACCGTATCCTTTATCTCGACTACGATGTGGTGTGCCGCAAGGACTTCACCAACTTCTATTACCAGTCCATGACCAACATAGAGTTGGCTGGTGTGCTTGACTATTACGGCCGATGGTTTTTCAGTCGCCCTTTGTGGAGACATAACTACCTCAATTCCGGCGTGTTGCTGATGAACATGAAATTAATTAGGGACAATGGACTTTTCGTCTGGTGTCGCGAATTGTGCGCTCAAAAAAGGATGTTCCTTCCCGACCAACATGCCCTTAACCGTCTTAGTGTCGGAAAGAAAATTTGCAGTCATATCTATAATGACCAAAGGCATCTGTCAGAAGAGACGGTGTTCCAGCACTTTTCCACTACCTTCCGTTTGTTCCCTTACCCGCAGAAAGTCAGCGTGAAGCCCTGGGACGTGGAGCGCCTCCACAAAAAGCTGCAGATCTTCGAGTACGATGACCTCCTGCAAGAATTCAGCAAAGTTCGTGAGACAATGAAACAACAATCCATAACCAATAACCAATAACCTTTTAACCCATTTAAAACACCCATTATCATGAAAGAGATACCCGTTTTTTTCACCATTGACGAGAATTATGCCCCCTATTTGGCTGTGGCAGTCAACTCACTCATTAAAAACGCATCACGCGATTATCAGTATCGCATCATCGTGTTGCATCAAGATGTGACCGACGAAACCGAGCGGCAGATTCGGAAGTTGGAAACCGATTGGGTCAAGATGGAATTTATCCCCATGCAGCAATGCTATGAGCAGCTTTGGGGCAGTGCGGAGCGCATTGACAGTCAGATTACGGACCACATTTCCAACCGTCTGCGCGCCGACTATTTCACCATGACCATCTACTTCCGGCTCTTCATCCCGGATTTGTTTCCGCAGTACGACAAAGGCATCTATTTGGACAGTGACATCGTGGTGCTGGGCGATATTTCCGAGATGTACAACATTGACTTAGGTGACAACCTGTTAGGGGTTTGTCTTGACCTCAGCATCCATGACACACCGGAACTGGTGCATTACATCACCGACGGTGTGGGTGTGGGCAAGGAGAACTACTTTAATTCCGGCATCCTGCTCATGAATCTGAAGAGGCTGCGCGAGGTGCGTCTCGGTGAGCGGTTCTTGGAAGTTCACAAAAAGTGGGAATTCGACTGCATCGCCCCCGACCAGGACTACCTCAACGCCCTCTGTTTCGGCCATGTGATGAAGATAGACCCGCGCTGGGACACTATGCCTAACCGCAAGCAGCCAGAAATCCGTCATCCGTTGCTCATCCACTACAATCTTTTCGAAAAGCCGTGGATGTATGATGGCATCCAATATTCCGAATATTTTTGGGATTACGCTTATGATTCCGGCTACTGGGGTTGGCTGCTGGAATTCAAGAGCAAGTATTCCAAAGAGAAACAACAAGCGGATATGGAATGTCTTACAAATCTTGTTGCCCGTGGAGAGAAGATTGCCACCGTCCCCGGCAACTTCCGCGAGGTCTTCAACGGCGGTAAGGAAAAGAGACTATGTGATTAGGCAATAGGCAACAGTGATTATAAAGAAAACGTGATTTAATTCAAAAAAACATTTCATCATGAATGAGAGAGAGCAAGTCATCCACAACATTAAACGCGCAGTGTTGGAAGGGCGTTTCAATGACAAGGTAGAGGTCAACGACCCCGTGTTGGACGAAGCCCAGATTCGGACATTGTTATACAGATTCTTAAAACACAGACAGTCGCCGGTATATGGCGTACGAAACTTCATCGCCCGTCGCATCGCCGACATCTTCACCTTCCGCATGAGCCGCGACATACGGATTGAGGGGTTGGAGAATCTCAAGGACGTGCGACAGGGAGCGGCTATCATCACGAGCAACCATTTCAGTCCGTTCGAGAACTGCATCATCCGCCATCTGCTCTCCACCGAACACAAAGGGCAGCTCGCGGCGGTCAGTCAAGACACCAACTTCGCTATGAAAGGTTTCAAAGGATTCTTGCTCAAGTACATAGATGCAGTTCCGCTGAGCCGCAATAAGGAATACATGGCCACCTTTTTCTACGAGCAGCTGAAGGAATTAACGGACAAGAATCGCTGGATTTTGATGTATCCTGAGCAGGAAATGTGGTTCAACTACCGTAAGCCGAGGCCCTGCAAACGGGGGGCTTACTTCTACGCCCACAAATTGCAAGTGCCTGTGATTTCTTGCTTTGTGGAGATTTTGGAGAAACCCGAAGTGGATGAAAGTGGTTTCAATGGGTTGCAGTATGTCCTTCATGTGCTCAATCCCATTCTGCCTGATGCAACCCTCAACTGCAAGGAAGACAGTTTGCGTATGGCCGACATCGACTACCGGCAGAAAACGGAAGCTTACGAAAAGGCTTACGGCAAATCCTTAGACTATGCCTTTACCCAATGGGACATTGCAGGTTGGCACCCGCAACCAGAGTTGGCGACGGCGGAGGAGAAAGCCCTGTACTCTATTCTGTTAGGCACTGACAACCAGAGTGTTCTGTCATGACGACTCACCATTTGGGCATTGATATCGGTTCCACCACAGTGAAGGTGGTGGTGACGGACCAGTTCGGCGAACAGATCTTCTCCATGTACGAGCGACATAATGCGCGGCAAGCGGAAACCTTGCTGCGGGTGTTGCGCGCCGTGGAGCGAGATTTTCCAACTTTTGCGGTGAAAGCGGCGGTGTGTGGCTCAGGAGGGCGCATTTTGGCCCATAACATTGGCCTTCCCTTCGTGCAGGAAGTGGTAGCCAACGCCGCCGCCGTAAGCCGCCTCTACACCACCGTGAATACCGCTGTTGAACTGGGCGGTCAGGATGCTAAAGTTATATTCTTCCGACAGAATGAACACGGGAAACTTGTTGCCAACGACATGCGCATGAACGGCAGTTGCGCTGGCGGCACAGGCGCGTTCATCGATGAAATCGCCGCCCTGCTGCAATGCCCGCCCGACGAGTTTAACGCTTTGGCAGAGGCCGGCACACAGGTCTATGACATCTCCGGTCGTTGCGGCGTCTTCGCCAAAACCGACATCCAGCCATTGCTGCTGCAGGGTGCCAAACGGGAGGACATTGCCCTATCCACCTTTCACGCCATTGCCAAGCAGACCATCGGAGGCTTGTCGCAAGGGCTAGAATTGCGCCCTCCCATCATTTTTGAAGGCGGCCCGCTGACCTTTAACCCGCAGCTAATCAAAGTATTTGCGGAACGGCTGAACCTTCGAGACGAGGAAATCATCCTGCCTGAGCACCCTGAAACCATCGTGGCTTTCGGCACGGCTATGGCGGTAGAACAACTCTTCCCCGATACCACCCCGATGCTTATTTCCGAAATCGCTGAAAAATTACAACAATATATGCTGGAAGTCAATCAGGAAGATAATTCCGATGCCGCCCCGCTTTTCTGCAGCGACCGTGAGAAGGAAACTTTCATCCAACGGCATCAGCAAGAGATGAAAATGGAGGAAGAGATGACGGCTACAGGCGAAAAGAAGACGATTGACGGCTATATCGGTGTCGATTCGGGCAGCACCACCTCCAAATTCGTACTGCTGAATGAGAAAAATGAGGTGATCTACCGCTTTTACGCCAACAACTTCGGCAAACCTTTGGATGTGTTGAAGCACGGGATTTTGCAGATGCACGGGCACTTTGCAGAAAAAGGAATCGAATTGAATATCAAGGCCTTGGGCACAACTGGTTACGGCGAGAAAATAACGGCTGCCGCATTCGGAGCCGACTACCATACTGTGGAGACCATCGCGCACACGCGGGGATGCCTGCAGTTTGTTCCCGACGCCTCCTTCATCCTTGACATCGGCGGTCAGGATATGAAGGCAATATGGGTTCGTGACGGCGTGATTACCAACATCATGTTGAATGAAGCCTGCTCTTCGGGGTGCGGTTCTTTCTTGGAGAATTTTGCCGACACTTTAGGCATTCCCGTGCAGGAAATCGCCGACCACGCCTTCCGTTCAGCAACTCCTGCACATTTAGGTAGCCGTTGCACGGTCTTCATGACCAGCACCATCATTAACGAGCAACGACGCGGCAAGAATGAGGATGACATTATGGCAGGACTTTGCCGCTCCATTGTGGAGAATGTTTTCACAAAGGTCATTCGTCTAAACAACCTGAAATCCTTAGGCAACCGTATTGTTGTGCAGGGAGGGACATTTCGAAACGCTGCCGTTTTGCGTGCTTTTGAGGAATATGTAGGTCAAGAGGTCACTCTCGCACCTTATCCCGGCGAGATGGGAGCTTTAGGTGTGGCCTTGTTAGCAAAAGAGAACGCCTGTGACAGAGACGATGTGTGCAACGTCTCTTCATTCATTGGATTTGATACTATAGAACATTTTGAATATCACACAGATACAGAACACCATTGCGGCAAGTGCGAGAACAATTGCGCCCTCACCGTCACTAGATTCCCCAACGGGAAATCATGGACGACGGGGAACCGATGCGAACGGGGTATTTCCGATAGTAGAGACGGTGCACGCACCGCCTCCACCACAACCAACCTGTTCGCGTTGCGCAACCAACTGCTGTTCAAAACCTATCCTTACGAAATCGTCTCGCCTCCCAAAAATCATATCATCGGAATTCCTCTCGTGCTGGAATTTTGGGACAGTCTTCCCTTCTGGACCACCTTCTTCCGTGCGTTAGGCTATCAAGTTAAAATCTCACACCCGAGTTCCCGCAAAAATTATGAAGCCGGGTTGCCCTACGTGGCTTCCGACACCATTTGTTTCCCTGCAAAACTCGTTCACGGTCATATCATTGACCTTGTGGAGCAGGGTGTGGACACCATTTTTATGCCCTACGTGATGCATTTCCCGCCCGAAGGCAAAGACAAATTGAGTCCATACGTCTGTTCGGTGGTGCAAGGTTATCCGATGGTGACTCGCCATTCGCAAGACCCTGAAAGCCGCTATGGCGTTCACTTTGAAACGCCTGTGTTTCATTTTTTTACGGAGAAAGACCGGCCTGCACAGATTATTCGCTACGCCATCAACTTGCAACGAAATGCGTATGGAATCGCTTACGAAAAGGCTCAATTGGCCTACCAACAGGCGGAGAGTGCCCTGCTGACCTTCCGTCGGGAGTTGCGGGAGGCTGGCGCGAAGCTGCTCAACGAGTTGAAGTCTGCCGGGAAGTTCGGCGTAGTGCTGGCCGGTCGCCCATATCAGTGCGACCCGATGGTCAACCACCGCATCTACGACTTCTTTCTCCGACAAGGCATAGCCGTTTTCACGGTCGATAGCCTGCCTGACTTGGAAAAGGTCGATTTGAGTCACACGCGGGTCGAAATCACCAACAACTACCACACACGCATGTTGGCGGCGGCGGTTTTGGCGGCGCAAACGCCCGAATTGGAATACGCCCAAATCGTGAGTTTCGGCTGTGGTCATGACGCCATCCTCTCCGATGAGATTGTCCGCATCATGGACGACATCGCCCAAAAGCCGCCTTTGATCCTGAAAGTGGATGAGAGCGATGCTTCGGGTTCCATCGGCATCCGCGTGCAATCGTTCGTCGAATCGGTAGCTATCCGGCGCAACCGGTTACAAACGGGTGAAATCCGCGAGTTGGAGACCGCGTTTCCCGTAAAATACACCCCAAAAGACAAGAAATTGCGCACCATTCTTGTGCCGAACATTTCCAAAGAGGTTTCCACACTGTTGTGTGCCATCTTCGAAAAGCACGGTTTTCTGGTGAAAGGCTTGCACATAGGCGGAGTGGGGCAAATCCGAGTCGGGAAACAGTATTCTCACAATGACATCTGTTTCCCTTGCCAGATGGTCATCGGTGAGCTGATTGACGCTCTTCGCAAGGGCAACTACAACCAGGACGAAGTAGCTGTAGGCATGGTGAAGTTCCAGTGCGACTGCCGCATGTCGCACTACGCAGCGCTGTTGCGAAAGGCCTTGGATGCCGCAGGTTATGACCGTGTGCCCGTCATCACCACCGACCCCAACGATACAAAAAAGTCACACCCTGGTGTGCATCTGCTCGGGATAAGATCTGTGTTAGAAGCCGTTACAGTATTTATGATGCTTGACATTTTGGTGGAACTTTCGCGAAAAATCCGTCCCTATGAGATGGAGAAGGGCAGCACCAGTCGGATGCTCTCCGATTGCACACAGCGGCTTGCCACTGCGATATCCAAGGGGTTGCGAGCCGCTTACGAGGAGTTCGAACGGTGCATCCGTGACTTCGGGGAGTTACGTTACGACCGCGCACACCTCAAACCGCGTGTGTTTGTGACCGGTGAGCTGTTGGTGACATACCATCCCGGCAGCAACTTCCATATCGAGGAATATTTGGAGGAAAACGGTATGGAGACGGTCTTCCCGCGTGTTACAGACCAGCTTCGCAAGGACTTTCTCGCTTCGATGGCCGAAATCCGCGACTTCAAGGCCAACATCCCGAAATATCCTTTTGTAGTGACCAAACTTTTCGACTATGTGCAGAAAAAGTTGGAGAAAACGGCCGTTCAGCATCCGCTGTACGTGCCTGCGACCAAGCCCGCGGATCTCTATAAGGGCGTGGCGCACATCATCCCGGAGACGCTCAGCTGCGGCGAAGGCTGGCTGATGGCCGCCGAGATTGCCCACTATGCGAAAGAAGACGTCAAAAGATTCGTCATTCTGCAGCCTTTCGGGTGTATTCCCAACCACATCTGCGGTCGAGGAACCATTCGCGCCCTCAAGAACGACTTCCCCGACATTTCTATCCTTCCCCTCGATCTTGACCCTGACACCAGCTATGCGAATGTGGAGAATCGCCTGCAAATGTTAATTATGAGCGAAACTAAAATTTGAATAAATCGACCCCGTTAGGGGTCTCATATCTGTATGAACAAAACGGTATATTACGAGAGTTTCACCGATGATGTGGTGGAGAGTCGCAACCAGCACGTGCATTTGCCCGACGGTTACGAATGGGTGCGTGACGATGTGTGGAGCAAGGTCAAGTATCACCTCGGTTATTTGTTAGTAATCATACTTGCGGAACTTTACCTGAGATTAGTGCTGAAGGTTCATTACCGTAACCGACGGTTGTTGTGGAAGTATCGTAAGTCGGGCTATTTCGTCTATGGCAACCATACTCAGCCTGTGGGCGACCCGTTTATTCCCGTGCTCGCCTGTATAGGCAAGCGGGCGTTCGGTATCGCGGGTACGGCCAATTACGGCATCCCCGTTTTCGGGAAACTGATGCCGTGGATCGGGGCGTTGCCGGTGGTGGAGACTCGCGAGGGAAGGCAAAAGCTATCGGAGGCGGTGGAACGACGCATACGGGAACGGCACGTCGTCTTCCTTTATCCCGAGGCGCACGTCTGGCCCTATTACACGGGAATCCGACCCTTCTCGACCTCTGCGTTCCACTACCAGCAGCAACTCAACGTCCCCGGCTTCACCCTGACCACCGTTTATCGGAAACGTCGTTTCGGGAAAAAGCCCCGCATCGAGGTCATCGTCAACGGTCCCTTCCGTCCCGATTCCACTCTTTCACCGCGTGACCAACGGCAACGCCTTCGCGACGAGGTGTTCCAGTCGTTGAAGGAGAACGCAACCCTAAGCAACTGCGATTTTATTCAATACATTTGTACAACAAAATAATGCTCAATTAGTTATGAATCAAACCGAAACCGAAAAAAACATCCTTGTCGCTGCAGAGGAAGTCTTCTTGGAGAAAGGCTATCAGGCGACCTCTATGCTTGACATCTCGCGCCGTGCGAACTGCAACCAGGCGTTGGTATATTATTATTATCGTTCCAAGGAGAATCTGTTCACTAAAATCTTCTCTGAGAAAACAGAACTGGTATTCAACTCATTCGCGGATCCGCTACGCGAGGAGCAAGACATTTTGGACACCATCCGTACCATGGTGAATGCCTACTTCGACTTCCTGTCGCAAAACGAGCGATTACCTTATTTTGTAGTCAATGAAATCATGCAAAACCCTGACATTCAGCAATTGATTATTGACATTTTCGAGAAGAACGCAGTGCGAATGGGCGTTTTCATGCAGTTCGACAACCGCGTGCGCGAAGGAGTGCGAAGCGGTCTCATCCGCAACATCGATTCTTCTGACCTGATGATTCATATCGTTTCGCTTTGTGTCGCCACCTTTATTTCCAAATCGATGCTCACGCGAGTGCTCACCTTCAACAACGACGCTACCAACGACTACGTTTCTCATCGCAAGCAGGAAATAGTGGAACTGATAATCAGGGGAATAAAGCAGTGAGAGGCGAAAATATAAGAGCAGAATTATCGAATAACTGCAACATTATTTCAAATTTTCGTTAAAGAACTCTTCCAGCTTGTCCCAAGGAATGTAGTTGCCCTCGCCGCCGTCGTAGAGATCTGTTCATATTTATTGAATGGGTATTTGTGATGCAAAAATACGATTATTTCAATTTCCCATAAACTTCGTCACTCACCGGCTCCAACCACTCGTTGGAAGCACCATACTGCACGTCCTTGTGGTAGGTCAGGTGCTGCATCCAGCTGCCTTTGGCGGCACCGTGCCAGTGCTTCACGCCTTCGGGAATGGCGATGACCGTGCCTTCGGTCAGGGGAACGGCAGGTTTGCCCCATTCCTGGTACCAACCTCTGCCATAGACACATACCAACACCTGCACCATTCCGTGGTGAATGTGCCAGTTGTTGCGGCAACCCGGCTCGAAAGTCACATTGACCATATCGCCGCCCATAGGAGCAATATAGCTGTGGCCGATGAAGTACTGCGCATAGTCGGTGTTCGGCTTGCCCATCGGCCAATACGACTTCAAATCGACGGCGTTCTGGGCCTTCAAACCGAGTTCTTCCTCCACACCCAACACTTCCGAGATGGCTTTGCTGGCGCGGATGGCCTCGTTTTTGCCCACTTTGGTGGCCAATGTGGCGGGAATGGCTTGTAGCTGCTCATCCGTCAGACCCATATTGCGAGCTCCATTGACGTGTGCCTTGAGCTGCGGCTCCACTCCGTCCATACCGCTCAATGCACTCACGGTGATGAGCTCGCGCTCGGCGTGGGTCAGCACGTCGCGGGCGAAAATGTCACCGAAGAGGTGCGCCTTGAGGTAGTAGTCCTCGGCGGGACAAAAGTCGTAGTTGAACGGGCGTCCGCTCAATTTGGTTTGCACCTCGGTGCCGACCTTCAACGCGTCGAAATTCTTGGGCAGCGGTGACGCTTCCTCGCCTTCCACTGTGGTCTTGCCTTCGGCGTTGCGCTGTTCCAGCACCTTCTGCAATGTGCCCAACGCGTTGAGCGAGCGCGGGAAGCCTGTATAGGCATACAAGTGCGAGAACGCCTCCTTGATTTGGTTGACCGTCAGTCCGGCATCCAATCCGTTATGGATAGCCTGTTCCAAAGCCATATAGTCGGCTTTGGCTTCCAAGCAAGCGATGGCCGACATACAGGCCGCCTGCTCAGTGGTGAATGTGAGGGTGTTCATGTCTTTTGAGGGTTCTGTTGATGATTTTTTGTTGCAGGAAGCAAAAAGGATACACAAGACCAAGCTCGTCATTACGATTTTTTTCATTCCATGAGATTTTTAAGGACTTATTGCCTAGCAACGCTACTACTTGTCAATGCTGATAATGTGATACTTGCGGGTTCCGAGGCCAATTTTCTCGGCATGTTCCACTGTGTGGATGCCGTGGCGACTCTCGATGCGCTCCTTCATGGAAGCCACATCGTTGTCGGCAGACTGTTCCTGACCCAACACGAGGTCAATGCAGGCCTGGTCGAGGGCCACGGGGTCGGTGGAGGCGAGAATGCCGATATCCTGCAAAGCTACAGGGGTGGGGTTGCCATTGCAATCGCAGTCGATGCTCATGTTGTTCATCACGGCAATGTAGATCACCTTGCCATTGAAGTAGTCATGCACGGCAGTGGCGGCAGTGGCCATACATTCGAGGAATTTGTCTTGATTGTCGGGTGAAATAAAATCCCACATACGGGTGTAGTCTTCGCACTGACCATTGGTGTGGATGTAAGTCTTGCCATTACGCGAGGCCACACCGATGCTGGCATTCTTTAACACGCCGCCGAAACCGCCCATCTGGTGTCCCTTGAAGTGGGCGAGGTTGATCATACAGTCGTAGTTGGCGAGGTTCTTGCCGACGATGTTGTAATGCATATACGTAGTATCGCGAACAGGAATCTGAATTTCGCCCTCCGCATCCATGATGTCCACGCCACCGATGGTGTTGTAGCCGTGTTCCTCAATCACTTTCAGGTGGTCTTCTGTATTCATACGCTTGCCAGCGTAGGCGGTGTTACACTCCACCAGTTTGCCGTTCACTAATTTCACTAACGATCCGATAAGTTCGGGTTTCAGGCTATTGGGGTTGCCCGCCTCGCCGGTAGAGATTTTGACAGCCACGCGTCCCTCGGCCTTCACGCCCAAGGCTTCGTAAATCTTGATCAACCCTTCGGGACTGATGTCCTTTGTGAGATAAACGGCTGCGCCCTCTTGGGGTTCTTGAGCCTGGACGGTTTCTGTTTTTTGTTTGCAGCCAACTAGCATCAGGGCGGCTGCAAAGGCTAATAATGCAATTCTTTTCATAATGGTAAAGTTTTATTTTTTGTAAATATTGCCGCTGTTCCAGGCTTTGCCCACGCTGTCGCCGAGGGTGAAGTAGTTGAGGCTGGAGGCGTCCCAAGCCACGGGGTTGAGCTTCTTGATGTCGATCTTGCCATCGGTGAGGATGCTGGGATCGGCGATGGCGTTCACGATTTCGCCTACCACCCAAGCACCGCCGTCCTCATCGTCGCGCATCTCGATCACACGGCACTCCATCGTGAGCGGGTACTCGTTGATGATGGGGGCGTTCACATTCTGGCTCTTGGTGACGGTGAAGCCGGCTTTGGCCACCTTGTCCTTCACGTCGTTGCCGCTTACAATGCCGAAGTAGTCGCTTTCCACCACAGTGCGGGCATCGGCATAGCTGAGGGTGAAGGCCTTGTTGAGGCGCAAGTTCTCGGTGGTTTTGTGCTTGCTCAGGCTGAAACACACCTGCTTGTAGTCGTACTGGCCTCCCCAAGCTGCCATCATCACGTCAGGGGTTCCGTCCGCGTCGTAGGTGGCGATCATCAGTGCGGGTTGCGGGGTAACATACAGTTTGTCGCCCAAATTGGTGCGTTCTTCCACTTTCTTTAATTCCATAGTCTGATTGTTTGTTGATTCGACTTCTTGATTGTTTTGATTGTTTTGATTGTTGCAGGCGGCAATTATCAGGGCCGCTGCTGCAAGAAGAACAAGTGATTTTTTCATTTTTTTTGATAATTACAGATAATTACAAACTTGCCATCAATATCTCAGTGATGTCTTGCTCGGTGAGCGGGGCATATGCCTGGTCGAGGCCTTCGTTTACGGCGATGTGGTGCGCCATCTCGCCGATGCGGCTGTCGTCGATGCCCACTTCGCGCAGATGCATCGGGATGCCGATGCTCTCGAAGAACTTGTATGTTTCTTCAATGGCCTTCTCAGCGATTTCCATCTGCGGGAGCGAAGAGTCGATGCCGAACACGTTGATGCCGTACTTCACGAAGCGGGGCAGGGTGCGCTCGTTAAGGATGTGCTTCATCCAGCGCGGCGTGATGATGGCCAAGCCTTCACCGTGGGTGATGTCGTAATAGGCACTCAAGGCGTGTTCTATGCCGTGGCAGGGCCAGCCGCTGGGGCTGTTGCCGAGCGAGAGGATGCGGTTGCAGCCGTAGGTGCAGGCCAGCATCATCTCGGCGCGGGCGGTATAGTCCTCGGGGTTCTCTAAGCAGCGACGGCCGTTGACCATCAGCGAGCGTAGCATGCTTTCGCAGAAGCCGTCGTTGAGCAACGTGGAATCTTCCACAAAGTACTGCTCCATCGTGTGGTTCATTGCATCGGCGATGCCTGCGGCGGTCTGTTTCTTGCTCACCGTGAAAGTATAGG
>Ga0265299_10002392_pt1 | contig 19476 bp, 8 predicted proteins | sample AusTroGonzalo_MG_4_FD_193485 | JGI IMG/M metagenome (GOLD analysis project Ga0265299, IMG submission 193485) | Bovine rumen microbial communities from tropical cattle in Woodstock, Queensland, Australia - Gonzalo_02 | ecosystem: Host-associated > Mammals > Digestive system > Stomach > Rumen ... | reverse complement strand
ACATTCGACTTCGGCAAATACGTAAAAGCCTTGAAAGGTCTTACAGCCCGCGCCATGTACTCTTACGATTTCCACATGGATAAGAATGAGATTTATCGCCGACAGTACAACCAGTATGCTTACGATCCTGTGACAGATAGCTATATTCAGCAGGTTTACTCAGGTAGTTCACCAGCCCAACTGCGCAAGGAGCATTATGATAACACACAGAAGTTGTCACAGTTTACTCTTAACTACAATCGCACCATATCTTCGCACACAATAGGCGCCATGATAGGTCTTGAGACTCAGCAAAAGGTTTACGACGGTTTCTATGCCCGTAGAAACTTAGCCTTCAATAGTCCTTATTTATTTAATGGTGTCGACGATGGACAGGTAGGCAACGCCAACGCAGGCGATATTCACGCTGCCAACTACAACTCATTTATCGGTCGACTCAACTACAACTATGCCGATCGTTATCTGTTGGAGGGTCAGTTCCGTTACGACGGAAGCTCTCAGTTCGCGCCTGGTCATCGTTGGGGTTTCTTTCCATCAGCCAGTGCTGGTTGGCGTATTAGCGAGGAGCCTTTCTTTAAAAGCATCGATGCGCTGCACTTCATCCAGAACCTGAAGGTTCGCGCCAGCTATGGTGAGATGGGTGATGACTCTGGCGCCTCTTACGACTGGGTTGCCGGATACTCTTATCCTTCAGGTGGTAGCGGCGATGGCAACAAAGGCTGGTATAATGGTTACGCCCCAGGTTGGATGTTTGGAGGTCAGTTCATCTATGGTGCCTCACCCAAGGCCATGCCTAATGAAGAGATCTCTTGGTACAAGTCGAAGAGTTTCAACATCGGTTTCGACTTCACCGCTTGGGATGGAAAACTGGGTATCACCTTCGACTACTTCATCCGTAAACGTACAGGCCTCTACATGCAGCCAGGCGACTTCCCAACAGTTATCGGTGCCGACGCACCACGTCTCAACGCCAACAGCGACCAGCACATGGGTGTAGAGCTTGAGATTTCACACCGTAACCGTATCGGCGAAGTAAGCTACGGACTGAAAGGTATCTTTAGTCTTACTCGCAACAAATACCTCACAGCTGTTCAGAACGCTACTTATGCCAACAGCTACGACAAGTGGCGTCACGACAACCTGAACAACCGTTACCAGGGTGTACAGTTCGGATACACCTCAGCAGGTCGTTTCACCAGCTGGGAGGATATCTGGAACTACGATATTTACCATGAGCGCGATGTACTGCCTGGAGATTACAAATATGAAGATTGGAATGGTGATGGAGAAATCAACGGTCTCGATGAACATCCATTCGCCTACGACCAGACACCTTGGATGAACTACTCATTCAATATCGATGCCAACTGGCGTAATTTCGATCTTAACATTCTTTTCCAAGGATCAGCAATGGGAAGCATGCAGTACCAGGAGCCTCTCTATCGCATCTGGGGTTACGAAGCAGCTGCAGGAGGAACACTGGAACAGTTCTGGGACCGCTGGCATCCTGTTGATCCGACAGCCGACCCATGGGATCCAACACAGGAGTGGGTATCAGGTTATTATGCCTATACAAACCACAATCCTTATGGCAACTCAGAGTTCAACCGCGTCAGCACAGCCTATCTGCGTCTGAAGAGTGTTGAACTGGGATACACTTTGCCAAAGATGAAGTCACTGAATGGTATGTCGCTCCGCATTTATGCCAATGCATACAACCTACTCACCTTTACTGGTGTTAAGTTCGTTGACCCAGAGCACCCCGATAGCGACCTCGGACGCTTGTATCCTCTGAATAAGACCTATACCTTTGGTCTGCAATTGTCATTCTAAGTCGAACATATTTAGTTAAGAATAAGATATGAAAAAGATATTATTCATCATGGCAGCCGGCATCGCCCTTCTGTTTAACTCATGTGTTGGTCTCGATGTACCACCTAACAATGTGGTAACAGAGGATCAGCTGATTAGCGATGAGTCCGGCCTTGATATTTATTTTGCCAACATATATAGCAACATGCCTTTCGAGGACTTCAAATATCGTTTCAGCGAGGGCTTCACCAACAATGGCTGGCTCGTAAGTTTTGGTACCGAGGGTATCGGCGAAGGCGTGGGTCGCGAGGGTTTCATGAACGCATGGCGTAGTGAGGGTAATCCATACTGGAGCCAGGCCTTCAAGACATTACGTCAGATTAATCAGCTCATTCGCGACTTGCCTGCCGCTGCCAGCAGTCTGCCTGAGCCAACTCTGAACCAGTATCTCGGCGATGCATACTATTGTCGTGCCACTATCTTCTATGCCATGGCTCGTCGTTATGGCGGTATTCCATTAGTAACAAAAGTGATTGACTATCCTGCTGAGAGCAACGTATTAGAAGTACCTCGTTCAAGCGAAGAGGACACCTGGAAGCAGATTCTTGCCGATTATGATAAGGCTGTCGAACTGATGGGACCCATCAGTATAAAAGATGGCTATGCCAATAAGTACGTTGCACTTTCGTGGAAATCTGAGGCTGCCCTCTATGCCGCATGCGTAGCAAAATACAACAAGACAGTGACTGGTCACCTTACAGGTGTGGGGCAGAAGACCGGTGTACGCGTGATGGGCTTTGAGGACAGCAAAGCCGACAAACTGGCTAACCAGTGGTTCCAGGAGGCTTATGTGGCAGCTAAGGAGGTTATAAACAGTGGCAGATATTCACTCTATAAGAAAGGATGGGAGGCAGGTAACAAAGATGCCATTATGCAGTCGATGGTAAACATGCTCTCTGACTCAGACAGTCCAGAGAACATCCAGACCCGCGAGTATAGCTATCCTACTTATGTACACTCTTACGACTCATACAACACACCTTGCACCATCCATGCACCACTGTCAGGCGGCACATGTCCTACTGCCGACTTCGTCTCACTCTTCGATGGTATCCCCGTAAATGCCGATGGTTCCATCAAGACCACCGATGCTCAGGGTAACTACGTGCTCTACGACAATCCATTCGACTTCTTTAAGAATGCCGAGCCACGTCTTCGTGCCCAGGTTATAGTTCCTGGTGATGTATTCCGTGGCAAGGTGATTGAAATTCGTCAGGGTATTTATACTGGTTCAGAACCCATTAAGCCCTTGTTCTCCACCGATCCAGGTGCCGACTATTCATACGGTAACGCCAGCAAGGGCCCACAGACCCTCAAGGCTTATACCGACAAGCCCAAGACACTCTACATGTGTCCTAACCAAGGAACCGTTGAGACTGTTGATGTGAAGGGTGTTACCACGCAGGCAACAGGTACCGATGGTCCTTTCTATAGCTGGGCCGAAGGCGGTGTCAGTGGTATGTACTCTCGCAAATGGCTCTACCAAGGCAGCGATGCCCGCAGCGGTGAGGGTGTTTGCGATCAGCATTTCATCCTGATGCGCTATGCCGAAGTACTGCTTAACTTTGCCGAAGCTGCTGTCGAACTTTCGCTTCAGGGTGTCAACTCACCTGATGGTGCCGACATGCTGAGCGAAGCCAGCGAGGCCATCCGTGCCATTCAGGAGCGTGCAGGTGCCAACATCATGACAAACGACCTTACTTCGAACGAGAAGAGTCGTAACATCGTACGTAAGGAACGTCGTAAAGAGCTGGCATTTGAACAGAAGACGAAATACGACCTGCGTCGCTGGCGTGTACAGGACTATGACAACCGTGATGGATTCTGGGGTGTAACACGCGACAAGAACGTGTATAGCGATAACAGTCGCTACCGTTTCCACGGTCTCTATCCATATATGTCGGCTCAGTCGGGTAAGTACTTCTTCGACTACCATTACCAGTACCTTGGTCAGAACGAGTGTGAGTTCAATGCTATCGACTATTACTTTGCCATCCCTGGTGGCGAGGTTTCAAAGAGCCCAGTCATCGACCAGCAACCTAACAGATAATAAAGATGTTTAATACATATAACAAGATAAAAACAATGAAGACATTCAGATATTATTCGTGCTTGATATTGGCAGCATTTGCACTCAGCGCATGCGATGCCTTCGAGCTTGACAACTACGAAGAGCCAGGCGAAACCATAGAGGGTGTAGTAGTTGATGCCAAGACTGGCGAGCCAGTACTGACCGATCAGGGCTCAGAGGGAATTCGTGTACGCCTGACCGAACTGAGCTATGGCGACAATGTAGATCATAACCCCGATTTCTACTGCCGTCCAGACGGCACCTTCCGTAACACAAAGATCTTCAAAGGCGATTACAATATTCGCATCGATGGTCCGTTCATTCCCGTTTACCGTGATACTGACGATGGTACCGTAATTTCAGACGATACTTGGTATGGAAAGATTTCTGGTACAACAAATGTAAAGTTTGAGGTTTACCCTTTCCTGAAGGTTGAGTTTGTTGAGACACCATCTGTATCTAATGGTCAGATTACTGCCAAGGTAAAGGTGACTCGTGCCATCAGCAAGTACGAGTTCCGCAGTATGGTAGAACCTATGGGTGGCTATAGCAATGACTTTACAAATGTAACCGACATCCAATTGTTTGTTTCAATGTCATCAAGTGTAGGCTATCGTGCCCGCGATCAGCGTTGGTCAAATCAGATTAACTATGCAGGCGACAGTTTCGATGAGTTCGAAGGCAAGCCTATCACTATCCGTTCGGCTGCAGGACAGACCATTCCTTCTGGCCGTCATGTCTTTGTTCGTGCTGCCGCCCGAATCAACTACGACACACCACGAGGTAGTGGTACACGTCGCTGGAACTATAGTGAACCATTGGAAGTCATTATTCCATAACATATCATCAAAGTATGAAAAATCATCTAAGAAAGAATCTCTCTGCCGTAGTACTGCTTCTTGCAAGCAGTACTATGGCTTCTACAACTCCCGTTGACTATGTCAACACGCTTGTAGGAACCCAATCCACTCACGCCCTTTCAACAGGAAACACCTATCCAGCTATCGCTCTCCCATGGGGAATGAATTTCTGGATGCCACAAACAGGCAAGATGGGCGATGGATGGGCTTACACCTACAACGCAGAAAAAATTCGTGGTTTCAAGCAAACACATCAGCCATCGCCCTGGATTAACGACTACGGCCAGTTTGCTATTATGCCTACCATCGGTACCGTGTTCGATGAAGACAAGCGAGCCTCGTGGTTCTCACACAAGGCCGAAACAGCCCGTCCATATTATTATAAGGTGTATCTGGCTGATTATGATATAACGGCAGAACTTACACCTACAGAGCGTGCTGCAGTGATGCGATTCACTTACCCTAACTCGTCAGAAGCTCGTATTGTAATTGATGCCTTTGATAAGGGTTCAATGATTCGTATTGTGGACAATCACCACATCGAGGGCTATACCACCAAGAACAGTGGTGGTGTACCTGAAAACTTCAAGAACTATTTCATCATCGAGAGCGACAAGCCATTCAGTTTTATCGCTACCGTTGCCGATGGAAAAATTAATCAGAATCAGCGCGAGTTCCAAGGAGATCACGCAGGTGCTGTGGTAGGATTCCAGACCACCCGTGGCGAAGTGGTAACTCTACGTGTAGCCTCATCGTTTATCAGCGCTGAGCAGGCACGTCAGAACTTGAAAGAGGTAACAGGATGTACTTTCGATGATGTATGTAAAGCAGGACATGACAGATGGAACAACATCCTGAGCCGATTAGAGGTTGAGGATTCTAACACAGACCATCTGCGTACGTTCTACTCTTGTCTCTATCGTTCAGTTCTCTTCCCCCGCATGTTCCACGAGGTGAACCAGGCAGGCGAGATTGTTCACTATAGCCCTTTTGATGGTAACGTTCATCCAGGTCGTCTGTTTACTGATACCGGTTTCTGGGATACCTTCCGTTCGCTTTTTCCTCTTCTCAATCTGGTATATCCTGAGATGAGTCAGCAAATGCAGGAAGGTCTTGTAAACACTTACAAGGAGAGCGGTTTCTTGCCTGAATGGGCCAGTCCCGGTCATCGTGGTTGTATGGTTGGCAACAATTCAGCTTCAGTTGTTGCCGATGCCTACTTAAAAGGTATGCGTGGCTATGACGTAGAGGCACTCTGGCAAGCAGTAAAACATGGCGCCAACGCCGTTCATCCACAAGTGTCGAGTACGGGACGTCTGGGTTATGAATACTACAATCGTCTGGGTTATGTGCCATATAATGTCGGTATCAAAGAAAATGTGGCCCGCACCCTGGAGTATGCCTACGACGATTGGTGTATCTACCGTTTGGGACAGGCACTTGGCAAATCTAAGAAAGAACTAAAGCCCTTTAAAGAACATGCTTTGAACTATAAGAATGTATTCGACAAAGAGACACGTCTGATGCGTGGTCGCAATGAAAACGGCACCTTCCAGAGTCCATTCAATCCTTTGAAATGGGGCGATGCTTTTACAGAGGGGAATGCCTGGCATTACACATGGTCGGTGTTCCACGATCCAGCTGGATTGATAAGCCTGATGGGAAGTCGTGAAAATTTCGTTGAGATGCTTGACTCGGTGTTCCTACTGCCACCAGTATTCGACGACAGTTACTATGGCGGCGTTATCCACGAGATTCGTGAGATGCAGATTATGAATATGGGTAACTATGCCCATGGTAACCAGCCCATCCAGCATATGATATACCTATACGACTGGGCAGGTGAGCCCTGGAAAGCTCAGTATTGGGTCCGACAGGTAATGAACCGCCTCTATCAGGCCCAACCTGATGGCTATTGTGGCGATGAGGATAACGGACAGACCTCAGCTTGGTATGTTTTCTCAGCACTTGGTTTCTATCCCGTTTGTCCTGGTTCCAACCAATACGCTCTTGGCACACCTTACTTCAAGCAGGTAACCATGCATCTGCCCAAAGGTGGTAGCCTAACTATTACCGCCGATAATATTAGCGACGAAAACTGTTATATTGGTGAGATGACGCTGAATGGTAAACGTTACGATAAGAACTACCTGAATCACAACGACATTGTGGCAGGTGGCACCATCCGCTATCGTATGTCGGCCACCCCCAATCTCGAACGCGGCACTCAGGCTACCAGTCTGCCCTACTCCTTCTCAAAATGATAGTATTAACATTTTTAAGAGAATAATAACCCGCAATTAACTTCGTTATTGAGCGAAAAGCCGTATTTTTGCACCCGACTTATTTCATTTAACACAAAAAATTAAACTTTGTATGCAAAAGAAACTAACTACCTTATTAGGTATGGCATTGGTAGCGACATGCGCCTTTGCCCAGTCAGAGTTGTTTAAACCGTACAAGCAAACAGCACTCCGATTACCTGCTGTTCCCATTGTGGTTAACGATCCCTATTTCTCAATCTGGTCGCCTTACGACCGTTTAAACGACGGCAACACCCGTCTTTGGACTAACGACGAGAAACCATTGGAAGGTCTGCTGCGTGTAGACGGCACTACTTATCGCTTTATGGGCGATAAAGAGCACAAGGTGTTTAAAGCCATTGCGCCTATGAGCGACGAGGCTGCTTGGGAGGGAAAATACACAGAGGCTCATCAGACAGATGGATGGCAGAAGCCCGACTTTGCAGCTACAGGCTGGCAAACAGGACGTGCTGCTTTTGGTAACGCTGGCGATAACATCCGCACAGGTTGGTCGAAGGAACATAGCGACATATATATCCGCCGCGAAATAAACCTGACGGCCGATGACCTGCGTGGCGACCTCTACGCCATCTATTCGCACGATGATGCCTGCGAGCTCTACATCAACGGCACACAGGTTGCAACAGGTCGTATGGATGCCGTATTCAACGAGTCGGTACGCCTTACAGGCCAGCAGAAGCAGTTGCTGCACGAGGGCCGAAACGTCATGGCTCTGCACGTGTATAACAATGCGGGCGGTGCCTATGCCGACTTTGGTCTCTACACCAATGTGGGTATAGAAACCTCGACAATAAAGACCGCTGTACAAAAGTCAGTTGATGTCATGGCCACATCAACCTACTACACCTTCAACTGCGGCCCGGTTGCACTCGACGTGGTATTTACATCGCCCATGCTCATTGACGACCTCGACCTGCTGTCTACCCCCGTATCATACGTATCATACCAGGTAAAGAGTCTCGACCGCAAAAAGCACGATGTGCAGTTTGCATTGCTGGCCAGTCCGCTCATTGCCACCAACAAGCCCCACCAGCCCACCGAATCATCAGTCGTTACCGAGAATGGCGTGAAATATCTCAAGACTGGTACCATCGACCAGCCCATTCTGGCTAAGAAAGGTGACGGCATCGGCATTGACTGGGGCTATCTCTACCTGGCAGAAACAAACGGAAAGGTGTCGCTGGATACCTATAACAATACAATAGCCAGCTTTACAAGCAAAGGTAATCTTGCCAAAGGCCAACAGCTGATTCGTGCCTACAAACAAATCGATATGCCAGTATTGGCCTACGTTCACGACTTTGGAAAGATTGATCAGCAGCCACAATCATCGTACGCACTAGTTGGTTACGACGAGATAGAAGACATTGAGTATATGTACCACCGCTACAAGGCCTACTGGGCACATAATGGCAAGGTAAGCATCTTTGATGCCTTCAACAAGCTGAACCGCAACTATCTGGATATCATGCAGCGATGCCAGGCCATGGACAAGCAGATTTACGACGACGCCCTAAATGCAGGAGATGTACAGTATGCCGAGATACTCTCGGGTGTATATCGACACGTACTGGCTGCCCACAAACTGTTTGAGGATAACGAAGGAAATCTGCTGTATTTCTCGAAGGAGAATAATTCCAATGGCTGTGTGAACACCGTCGACCTCACATATCCATCGGCACCACTATTCCTGAAGTATAATCCAAGCCTCCAAAAGGCCATGATGACAAGTATCTTTGAGTACAGCCGCTCTGGTCGTTGGACCAAGCCATTTGCTGCCCACGACCTAGGTACCTACCCCATTGCCAACGGACAGGTGTACGGTGGCGATATGCCTATCGAGGAGGCAGGCAACATGCTCACACTGGCAGCCCAACTCTCTATCCAGGACGGTAACATAGAATATGTAAAGCCCTACTGGGATATCCTGACACAGTGGACCGACTATCTGGTAGAGAATGGACAGGACCCATCAAACCAGCTATGTACCGACGACTTTGCCGGTCACTGGCCACACAACTGTAACCTCTCGGTAAAAGCCATCATGGGTGTGGCTGGCTATGCTATCATGGCACGCATGAAAGGCGATGCAGCTACAGCCGACCGCTACATGAACCGTGCACGACAGATGGCCAAGAAATGGGAGGCCGATGCACGCGAGGGTGACCACTACAAATTGGCTTTCGACCGCCAGAACACCTGGAGCCAGAAGTACAACATGATTTGGGACAAGCTGTGGAACACCAACCTGTTTGGTGATGAAGTGATGCAGCGTGAACTCAACTACTATCTGAAGCAGCAGAACACCTACGGTCTGCCACTCGACATCCGTAAGGACTACACGAAGACCGACTGGATTATGTGGAGTGCTTCGATGGCTAACGACAAGGACACCTTCCTGAAGTTCGTTGCTCCCATCTACAAGTACATGAACGAAACAGGCTCACGTGTTCCAACCAGTGACTGGCACGACACCAAGACCAACCTCATGATTGGTTTCAAGGCTCGCTCGGTAGTAGGTGGCTACTGGATGCGCTTATTGGTGAAATAATACGTTGTTTTTAACAGCCTAATTGTTAAATAGATATAATTCCTTGTAAAAACTTGGTACTTTGCAATACAAGGTACTAAGTTTTTGCTTATCTTTGCCGCCGTAATCTTTTAAAACGGTAAAGATATGAATATTGAAAATGCAAAGTCGCAAATGCGTAAAGGTATGCTCGAGTACTGTGTTCTGTTACTCCTCGAGCATCGTCCTTCTTATGCCAGCGACATTATCCAACAACTCAAGAACGCCGAGCTACTGGTGGTTGAGGGAACACTCTACCCACTGCTAACCCGACTGAAGAACGACGGTCTACTGCAATACGAATGGCAGGAATCAACCCAAGGACCTCCCCGAAAGTACTATGCCCTGAGCAAAGAAGGGCACCAGTTCCTCGAAGGTCTCGACACTGCCTGGCAGGAACTCTCAAACACCATTAATTATCTGAAGAATGTAACCCCCAAATTATTAGAATCAAAATGAAGAAGAATATTACCATCAACCTGTGTGGGCGACTTTTCCAAATTGACGAGGATGCCTACGAACTGTTGCAGCAGTATATTAACTCACTCCGTTCGTCGTTTGGCAAGCAGGAGGGCGGCGATGAGATTGTAGACGATATCGAAGCCCGCATCGCCGAACTATTCGACGAGTTGCGTCAGCAAGGTATCGAAGCTATCACCATTGAGCATGTAAAGGAAATCATTACCCGCATTGGTAAGCCAGAGGAACTGGCCGGAGAAGAGGGAGAGAAAGCCCAGAACAACGACCACAAGTATGAGTCGTTCCAAACTGCAGCACAAGGTATATACGAGAACGTACGTTCACGTACAGCGGGTAAAAAACTGTATCGCAATCCCAAAGACAAGATGCTTGCAGGTGTCATGTCGGGCTTGGCCGTCTATACCAATACTGATCCCATCATCTGGCGCCTACTCATCGTACTCTTTACGCTGTGTTATGGTGTTGGCATATTTGCTTATATCATCCTGGCACTTATCATACCCGAAGCCAAAACACCTGAGCAGATTCTGCAGATGGAGGGAAAACATGTAACCCCTCAGAATCTGGCCGACATGATGGTGGAGAATGAGGAGCAACCCATCCAACGTCCCAGTTTGATTCGTATGCTCTTCACGTTACTGATGAAAATTGTTATTGGCTTTACTGTAGCGCTCCTGGTAGTGCTTTGCCTGACGCTTTCCATAAGTTTCCTGTTTGCCCTTATTGCAACAGTCAGTGCTTTCATACTGCCTCTCAACAGTACGATGCCATTTAGTCTTGAGACAATGGGGCTTGCAGGTGTATGGATTAATAATCCCAAAGTACTAGCCATATTCATTGGTGTTTTATTCCTCGCGCTACTCATCCCCATCTACGCCATCATACACATGGTACTATCGCTAACAGGTAAAATCCGTCCCATGGGCATTGTTCAGCGCATTGTATGGATTGTGCTTTGGATAGCAGCCATTTGTACCGCTATCCCCCTAGGATTTACCATTACAGAATATCGAGACAAGTATTACCAGGAACATTATATTCGTGAAGATATCGCCACCTATCAGGATATAGATATGAGCGAGGAAGATGCCGATTTTCTGCGTCGAGGCAGTTGGGATATCATAAAGGCCGATTACTGCGACCATTACACATGGTGCGGTAACGATTACCTCGGAAATCCTAATGTACGCTTTCTCGACACCTTTAATGAGAAGTGCGAAGAGGTTTTTCAAGCTGAACGCAAAGAAAAGGTTGAACCCGGTATTTATGAGTTATCATGCTTCGGTAGAGCCGAAGGACCAGGAGCCTTCGTCTATGCTATTGGTAATGAGAAGATGTTACAATCTATTCCAGTAAACGAAGGCACTGTTGGCAATATCGGAGATGGATGGAATCGCATCATCATCGAAAAGATAACTGTTACGGGTGATTCTATCGTCTATGGTGTTTCGTGCGACAAGGCATTTACCGGCGAACCTTGTAGAGCCAAATGGTTCTCAGCTATGGACTTTAAACTGACTCGGGTAGAAGACGCCCCGACAAAGAAATAGTTTAAACATAAAAATTCCCCTCTCACTGATTTGTGAGAGGGGAATTTGCTTTATTAATAAACCTCCAGCTCATAAATACGAGCGGCAGATGTCTGGCCTTGTGTGGGCGACACCACGAAGAGGCGCAAGTAACGTACGCTGGTAGCAGTAAAGCTGCGGTCGGTATAGTTGTTACGATTGCCATCGAACATATCGAGTGTTCGCCAATCCTCGGTTACGCTGTTGCGACCCTGCAACAGGCAGGTACGTGTAATATATGCGGCCTGCTCGGTAGCAGCACTCAACAGGCGCCAACGACTAACAGTGGTAGGCTTGCCGAAATCGAATGTTACGTAATTAGGAGCACCCTGCGCATCACACCACTTGGTGTTTGGATCGCCATCCATCAACAGAGCAGCACGCTCATCATCGTTCACCTCGCCTGATACTGCCACAATCTTAGCCTCACGCAACAGGTTTACCTGTGGCTGGGCAGCATCGGCAACCTGCTGGGCAGAAGACTGGATTGAAGTCTTGAACAAAGGTGCAGCAGCTGTGACATCAGCCTCATCATTGGCTGCTGTAGCAGCAAACACAACAACATGCTCATCCTCTGGCAACTTGATTTCGCGAACACCTTTAGGTACATCTACACGAACAAGGAACATATAGGTATACTCGTAAGGTTCATCGCCTTCGGCTGAGTGACGATGACTGCCAACCCAAGCTACCTGAGCATCCTTCAGATAGCCCTTAGTATGACCGTCGTGTCCCCACTGACCAACAAAACCAGTATAGTAAGGTACACTTACAGTCTGCTGCTTGCCACCAACAGTAAATGTAGCCATGCGATCATCCTTATCCGAAGCTACCAGCAGGTAAACATGTCGGTAGTCCTTATCAGAAGGCAACTTGATGGTCTGACCCTTACAGCTTACACCATTGGCAGCATCCTTCTCGCCAAAGCTAAAGGGGATATCGCCTACAGTGATACCCTCCTCGGGCAGCAACTCGGCAGCATAGCTATAGCCACCCTCGAAATTGCCCGATGAACGGAACTCGTTAAAGCTAAAGCAATGACGATCGTAATCTAAGGCTAATGTACGAACATCAGGTTCTGCCTGCTGCTTCTTATTGGCCAACACCACTTTGTAGGTCTTGACGCTATAAGGCTTGATGTCTACCAGCAGTGAGCTTCCATCGGTACCGGCTTCTTTCACAGTGCGCTCAGTACCATCGGCCTCAACAGCCTTAACGATATTGGCAGGGAAAGTGAGACGGGCCTGCTGCTGAGCCTTGCCACTCATCTCGTAAACACGAACCACATACTCATCGCTTACCTCGGCACGCTTTAAGGCACGTACAACGACATTCTCGTTATCAGAACTTACAAATGAGAAAGTCTTACCCAGTGCACCAGCATGACAATCGGTATGGAATGCACGCAACGGACTATTCAGACGATCGGCCTCACGTACGGCATTCACAGCATTAAGAGCGCCTTCGTGTCCCACCAGACTATAGGTAAACACATGATGTCCGAAATCCTGGCGTGCCTGATAGGTATAGTTACGACCTGGCTGAGGCGAATACAGCAACGAAAGGCGCAGGGTATTATTGTTGGGCTTATCCCATCCATAACGCGAATCGTTCAGCAAGGTTACTCCATAGTCACCCTTACGGTCGGTAAGGTCGGTCCACTCATGAGCATACACCTCGAAACTGTTATCGCGATTGTTGCCACGACGCACGCTACCAAGACCAATATCATAAGTAGCCTCCTCGTTAGAAACGCTCAGAGGGAACTCTGCTTTTAGCAAGGCATTGAGCGAACGCCAGTCAACCTCGTTCTCAAAGTCTATACGGTCAGCCTGAGCACCCTCATAGAGATGGATGCGCTGAATGATTTCGCTCTCACCATATTTCTTCTTGATAACCATTGTCTGGCGCAAAGAGCCTGGTTCAATTGCAATCTCAACGCCATCGTGAACAGGCAATGGATCCTTATCGAGTGTACGCTTCAGGATTTCCCATGCAGGCCAAGCCTCCGAACGACAGTCGTCGAACACAACCAAACGCAGACTCTTACCTGCAGCCACCAACTGGCGGTTACTCTTCTTATCAATGAGCGATACAATATCTCCATAGTTATCAACCGTTAACAGATAGCGTGAAGATTCGATAGTACGGCCTGCAGTGGCAGCAGCCATTTTCTTATTACCTGCAGCCTTAATGCCATAAACGGCCATACCAGTAGAAGGTACATCAGCATCGAACAGCAGGATACGCTGACCATTACACTCAACCACCTGAGCTGGTACATTACGACCGTTAGCATCGGTTACACGATAATCGCGCTTATCCGTAAGTGCTACCTGTGCGATGGCACGAACAGGCGTAGTCTCATTGTTATAAACCACAACTGGCTTACCCGAAACACGTGTATCCATTTGCTGGGCAATACCCGAAACACTATGCGTTAACACATCCGAGAATTTCTTAAGTGCCAGCAGTTCGTCGTTCCAAGAGAACTCATAAGCACGGGGAATACTGGTACCGGTAAGATCGTCGTGGAACTGGTGCCAGATAAAGCGCTGCCAGTTCTCGGTCATAGCTGCTGCAGGATAGCGGGCAGCACCTAACCAATCGGCCATAACTGCTGTACGCTCAGCAGCGTCACCTAAGTGTTCATTCTGACGGTTAAAGAGTTTCATGGCCGCCTGCGAGGTGTAGCATCCGTTACCATGCACATCCATAGGCAACTCGCCATCGAATACCGGCAGTTCAGGATGTTTGTCGTAAGGCAGATAATCCTTATAGATCTGGTCGCTGGTAGCACTCACAATCTTTATAGGACCACTACCCTTGATACCTTTCTCCATGGCACGCACCGAAGCGATGGTAGGCGAGCCACCAATATCGCCAGTACCATAATAGCGATAGGCCTGACCAAGTGGACTCTCATCTATCTCACGCAGCAGTTGTTTGTTCTGCGACAAGTCCTCGTCGTTGTAACGCTGACTATAGTTAAAGCCGTGAGTCATCATGATACGGCTACCATCGATACCCTGCCACAAGCCAATGGTATAAGGATAGCGCTTACCTCCCTCATAGAAAGGATTGGTACGCCATACCAGTTTTTGCGATGAGAATCCAATCAAACCACAATGGGCAGCCAGTGTTGGCAGCGTATAGCCAAAGCCAAAACAGTCGGGCAAGAATACATCAGTACCTTCTTTATTGAATTCCTGACGGTAGAATGTCTGTCCCAACAGGATGTTACGCAACCATGACTCAGGTGAACATACGATAGTTTCGTTGGCATCCCAACTACTACCTGTGAGATGCCAGCGGCCATTTGCCACATACTTCTTCAGTTCGGCATATTGCAGCGGATAGTACTCCTTCATCCAATTGTACTTAACAGCACCCTCGAAATTAAAGATGTAGTTTGGGTACTTTTTCAAAAGCAGCAGGTTTTGGTCGAGTGTTGATTTCACATACTCGCGGATAGTAGTTTGTACATCCCAGTTCCACTGCGTGTCCAAATGGGCATCGGACACCATGTAGGCTTTCTTCTCCGTCTGGGCCATAGCCCCTGAAGACAGTAGCGCAGCCACGGCCACTGATAAAAATTTCTTTGTCATAAATGAATGTAAGTTTAGTTAGTTATTATTGTTCTATCACACAACACCAACCACCATTTCTTACCAAACGGAGGGTGAGCGTGTCGGCGGGTGATACTTGTTGTTGGAATCGCTGATAGTCAACAGCTATACGATGGGCATTACGACCATCGCGGAAACCTGTTAGCAGGCCTTTATCGTTCAGGAAATCGAGACTGATGGTGAGCTGTTGTGGCTTGCTACCTGTCATAGCACCTATAAACCACTTGTTACCCTTACGACGAGCCACTACATAGTATTCGCCAGCCTTAGCGGCGAGCACACGACTCTCGTCCCATGTAGTAGGCACTGAGGCAATATAACGGATACACTCATCTTCACGCATATAGCGGGTAGGACTATCAGCCAGCATCTGCAGTCCACTCTCAAAGCACACATACATAGCCATCTGATAGGCCCGTGTACCAGAACCCATAGGCAGCGAACCACTACCATGGTTATCCTCGGGCTGAGCCGATGCCATTGAGCCGGGCGTAAAATCCATAGCACCCACAGCATTGCGGATATAGGGCAACCAGATTGTGTTATCGGGTTCGCACCCTGCGCCATTTTCCAGACCACGCACACCCTCGTACGAAATCACATTAGGGTAGCGAATCTCCAGACCAGCAGGTTTGAACGAGCCGTGGAAATCAACCATCAACTTATTCTGGGCACACTCACGAGCCACACGCTCGTAGAAGTTCACCATCCACTGGTCGCTATGATCCATAAAGTCAATCTTCAGTCCACTTACACCCATATCGGCATAATACTTAATAAGGTTCATGTGGTTCTCAACTGTGAGCCATGCCAACCAGAGAATGACACCTACACCACGCTCACGACCATACTCAACCAGCTCTTTTACATTTATGTCATCGCGTGTTGTAAACGGATCGCGAACATCTTTGTTCCATCCCTCGTCGAGCAGGATATACTCTATGCCATAGTTAGCGGCAAAATCAATAAAATACTTATAGGTTTGATTGTTGATGCCCGTTTCAAAATCAACATTCCAGATAGTCCAGTGGTTCCACCAGTCCCAGCTCACCTTACCTGGCTTAATCCAGGAGGCATCGGCTAACTGGCACTTACCACCCAGCACACGTTCCATCTCGTTGGCAGCAATGGTCTTGTCGTCACCAATCACCACGAAACGCCAAGGCAGTGTGCGCTTGCCATCGGTTCGGGCAATAAAGGGCTGTTCCTTGGTTACATTAAAGCCACGATCGCCATGAGGTTCCCATGTAGCAGGCGACTTTGGAAAGACTGTAGTCAATCCATCGTCACCTGTACTTTTCAGGAACATAGCAGGATAGTCGCGCACATCGCTCTCCGACAACAACAGTTTGGTTCCACGCGCAGTTTCCATCAGCACGGGCAGATGTGTCATATCATCCTGAGGCTGATAATCGGCCAATGCCACATGTGTATAAGGCTCCTCATAGGATGTCCAGAAACTACGTGTCTTAGAGAGATGTGCTTTTGAAGCAATAGGGAAACGTAGTGTCATTAACTCGTTAGTAATGTCTACTTTTCCTTTCTTATCGAGTACAAAACGATAGGCCACACCATTATTATATACGCGGAACTCTACACTGAAATTACCTGCAAAACGCATGGTAAGCTGCTGTGCCTCATCAGGAGTAACTGCATTTTTAATGGGCACCACATGACGTATGAGCTGGCTAATGGCCTTGCGCTGAACACTTTTCACCTTGGGGCGAACACCTAACCACTCCTGCTGCACCTGCAAACAGAGCGGACTGCCCTGCAAAACCTGTTCGTTGCCATAAAACACGCTGATACGCAACGTATCGTCGGTACTTACTTCCATACGGATACGACCGTTAGGAGAGGAAATACTTTCTGTTGTTGCATTGGCATGCACACAGGCAAAAAACATCATGAATAGTGATAATACATACTTAATCATAGATTTTTTAATTTAATTGGTGCTGCAAAAGTAATTAAATGGAACTTAAATATTGTACTCGTTTCTGCAATTTTTGTCGTTGTATGCAATTATTTGGCAGAGAAAGTCAATTCGGTACCTGTTTGCCAAGCACTGTATTTCACTTTTCCACCATTTACAAGGCCGATTCTAACCTTACGCTCAATGGGCTGCAACTTACCTTCTTTCTGACAGAATGTAACTTTTACCTGCTTTTTCTGCTTAACAGCCTTTATCTCAGTAAGGCGATAATCACCTTTTTTATAATCAAATCCGTCGCCATCGTCCTCATACAACTGTCCTACAGCCTCGCCGTTAGCATCTACACATACCAACAGCGTGAGTGAGTCGGTACGCATCTCGGCAGTGCTCTGAGCCAGATTAGCCAAAGGAATAATAGAACCAGGACGCTGACGCAGTTCGGCCTGATAACTATCGGTGTTAGCCTCAAGTGTAAATGGTTTCCAGCTACCACCATCGGGCTGAGCCACCTCTGTTGTCCACTGTGGGCGAATCATCAGGTCGCCCCCCAGCAGGAAAGCACGATCCTCGTTACGCAAGCTCAGGTCCTTTGGATTGCTCATAAACAACGGGCGCATAACGGGCATACCATCTATGCTGGCTTCGCGGAAACAAGTATAGATATAGGGCATCAACACATAGCGGCGGTTAATGGCAGTGCGACAAACATCCAACACTTTGTCGTCAAATGCCCAAGGCTCTTGCGAAATGGTACCTTTGGTATTGTGATTACGCACAAAGGGGAAGTAAACACCCAGTGCTGTCCACTGCGCCAACAGTTCGGCATTTGAATCCTCACAGAAGCCGCCGATATCAGGACCATTGAACGGCTGACCGCTCAATCCCAATGTCAGTGTCATAGGCACACTAAGTTTCATCTGATCGGGCGATGACAAGTTATCGCCGGTCCAAGTGGCTGCATAGCGATGACCTCCCAGGAAGTTGGAACGCGACAGGATGAAAGGACGCTTTTGTGGGTTAGCCAACAGCAATCCCTGACGACTGGCACGAACCATATTCAAACCAAACACATTATGGAAACGCAGATGAGGACCGGCAATACCTCCATCACCATTCAAATGCCGGTTATCGCGAGGCATCGTCGTCTCCTTCTGGCCGAATACGGCTGGCTCGTTCATATCATTCCACACGCCGTCTACACCCTTAGCCATAAAATCCTTATAGAGTGTTGCCCACCAGGTACGCACCTCGGGACGGGTAAAGTCGGGGAAATGGCAGGCACCGGGCCACACGTCGCCCTCAAAAGCCTTTCCATCACGGTCTTTCACCCAATAATCGCCAGCAGTACCCTGATCGTCTACAAAGTAACCTTTCTCTACCTTCACGCCTGGGTCAATCATATACACCGACTTAAAGTTCTTCTGATGCAGATAATCATTCAAGCGATTAGGATTGCTGAAGCCCTTAGGATCGAACGTAAAAATACGATAGCCATCCATATAGTCGATATCCATCCAGATTACATCCGATGGTATACGATGCTGACGCAACAAGTCGGCAACTTCCATGACCTGTGTATCGGGATAATAGGTAAAGCGACACTGGTGATAGCCGAGCGACCACAATGGGGGCAACGACATGGTACCAGTGAGATTAACCAATGCCTGCATCAGCGCTTTAGGACTTTCGCGTTCAATCACGAACACACGGAAAGCTGGACCTTCACTATCAAAGGTCACCTGATGATCGGCCGTAGTAATCTTCTGACGCCAAGTATTATCGGCAATAATACCAAAAGCAGTACCATCCTTACGCAGGCCCATCACCCAAGGATGACTCTGGTAAAGGTGCGTACCACCATCTACACCATAAGCCGGTGTATCAACATTCCACAATTCGATGGTACGACCATTACGGCGTAGCGGACCTGTTACCTCACCTGTACCATAGAAATCTACCTCATCTGGTACATTGATGGTGGCCAGACTATGACCATCCTTCTCGCTGAATTCAACACGTAAGGGCCAGTTGGCTGTCAGCGGATTCACTGCAGCAGGCTCTTGCTCGAAAATGGGTGACGGCTGATGCTGTTTAGCATCGTAGTGGGCAGGATAGAACACAGCCACTTTGTCGTGACTCATAAAAGCAGACTGAGCCATCGCAACAG
>Ga0265299_10002388_pt1 | contig 19485 bp, 9 predicted proteins | sample AusTroGonzalo_MG_4_FD_193485 | JGI IMG/M metagenome (GOLD analysis project Ga0265299, IMG submission 193485) | Bovine rumen microbial communities from tropical cattle in Woodstock, Queensland, Australia - Gonzalo_02 | ecosystem: Host-associated > Mammals > Digestive system > Stomach > Rumen ... | reverse complement strand
AGGTTTTTAATAATTTTCCGAACCAATTTTCTTGCCATTTTGAGCGGAGCGACCAAAGAAAAAAGTGACAACAAATAATCTGATTTACGATAATAACAACCTAAACCAAAACCAAAGAATAATGAGACAGAAAAGGATTCTATTCATCCTCGCCCTGCTGTGCACAGCCACGGCGGGCTATGGCCAGCCACGCTCCGCGGAGCAGTTTGTGCCGGTCAGCGAGTCCTACGGCATTGCCGACAACGAGCCCGCGCCCGTGCACCCCGTGCCGAGCCTGCGCCAGTTGCTGTGGCAGGAGACGGAGTTCTACGCCTTCTTCCACTTTGGCATGAACACCTTCACCAACTCCGAATGGGGAAACGGCGGCGAGGCCGAGTCGAAATTCGCCCCGAAGAAGCTGCCCAACCCGCGGCAGTGGCTCACGGCCGTGAAGGCGGCTGGCATGAAGGGCGGCATCGCCGTGGTCAAGCACCACGACGGCTTCTGCCTCTGGCCCACGGCCACGACGACGCATAGCGTGGTGAATGCCGGCAATGACTACGGGCGCAACACGAACATCCCCGCCGACTTTGCCGCTGCCGCCCGCGAGCTCGGCATGAAGTACGGCTTCTACGTCTCGCCGTGGGACCTGAACAGCAAGTACTGGGGCGACGGCACCAGCGACTACGTCAACAAGGTGTTCCTGCCGCAGTGCCTGGAGCTGGCACAGTACGGCAGCGACCAGTTCGAGATGTGGTTCGACGGGGCCACGGGCGGCGACCACGCGGGCTACTACGGCGGCGCCAACACGACGCGCACCATCCCCAACGCCGCCACCTACTACGACATCCCCAACCTGCGCGACACCGTGCACGCCATCGCCCCGAACTGCGTCATGTGGGGCGTGGGCGACGAAGCCCGCTGGATCGGCAACGAGGCCGGATGGGCGGGCGAGACGAACTGGTCCATGGGCTGGGGCGAGAGCGGAAACATGTACGCCTGGAAGTGGAAGGCGGGCGAGAGCGATGCCAAGGCCACCGACAAGGGATGGTTCTGGCACAGCGGCGAGAGCCCCAAGTCGGCCACCGAGCTCTTCAAGATCTATCTGGAAACCGTAGGCCGCAACGCCACCCTCATCCTCAACTTCCCGCCCGACCAGAACGGCGAACTGCCCTCGGCCGACGTGACCGCCCTCGAACAACTGGGCACACTCATCAACAACCGCCTGACGAACGACAAGGCCAAGACGGCCACCCGCATCACGGCCTCGGCCACACGTGCGGCAGGAACGGCACGCAGCTACGCCATCGCCAACGTGACGGACGACGACAAGGACACCTACTGGGCCACCGACGACGGCGACCTCAAGGCCAGCATCACGCTGGAATGGGAAGAGCAGCAGTCGCTCTACTACGTCATGCTGATGGAGTACATCAGACTGGGCCAGCGCGTGAAGAGCTTCACCATCGAGACCAGTCTGGACGGCGAGACGTGGACGAAGCGTGCCTCCGGCTCGACCACGACCATCGGCTACAAGCGCATCGTTCCCCTGGGCGGAAGCACATCGTCATATACGGCTGTGAAGGCAAAGTACCTGCGCATCACCATCGACGATGCCAGAGGCTGCCCCACGCTGCACACACTTTCCGTTTTCTAACCCCACCCACTCAAAATTCCCTGCATTATGAAAGGCTTAACAAGATATTTGGCCATGGCGGCACTCGCCACCCAACTGCCAGCCTCGGCACAGACCATAGACTTTGAAACAGGCGAAGGATTCAGCCGCCTTGGGGTTTACGACACATGGGAGCAGTCGCCGTTCCGCACAGGAGCCATCGCCTCCCCGGAGCGCTACGTAGGCATCACGAGCAACCCCGACACCACCCTCAACGAGGAACTGGGCATCCAGCCCAATCCCAGCGAGAAGGTGCTGGCCGTGCAGCGCTCGCGCTTCGGCAGCAACACCTTCGGCGCACGCATAGACCTCGCCGACACGCTGCACATGACCTCGGCCACGCGCTACGTCCACGTGATGGTGCTGAAACCACAGGGCGAAACGGCAAGCATCATGGTGATAGGTCTCGGCAAGCGTCGCGACTGGACAGGACAGAGCCCCGAGACGGAGCAGTTCTGGGAAGCATCCAGCGCCACGCTCAACGACGGTTCGTGGACAGACCTCGTCTTCCCCATCAGCACGAATGAGTACGTGGACATCCACAGCCTCGTCCTCGTCCCCGACCTCGCCTCCCCGCACCTCCGCACAAGCGACTTCGTGGCCTACTTCGACGCCATCGAGGTCAACGACAACCCCAAGCCGCGCATCGTGACCTCGTTCTACCCCGTGAACTTCGATGCCGACCAGAAGCCCACACGCACAGACCGCGCACTCAACAGCGTCACCTTCAAAGCTACCGACGAAAAGACACAGACCGTCTCCATCGACAAGACAAAAGTCTATAACAATCAGGTTGAGACAAAGACCATCACGGCACGCCCGGGCAGCAGCGTCGCTATCCGGATGTCGTACACCGGCAACTGGATGAGCGGCTACGCCTACGTCGACTGGGACAACGACGGACAATTCAAGCCCCTCATCGAAGCTGGCAAGCCCGCCGCAGGCAGCGAGCTGGTAAGCTACACCTACCTCGGAGGCTACAACAGCCTCGGAGAGAGCCAGACGAGCGGCAACAGCGTATCGGGCGGCTACATCACATGCCCCGCGTTCACGATTCCCGAAGACACGCCCTTCGGCGTCTACCGTATGCGCCTGAAAGTGGACTGGGACAGCGACGACGCAGGCGGCAACGCCAACGCCAACAACCTGATTGTCAGCAATGGCGGCGCCATCCTCGACGTCCTCCTCAACGTACACGACGAGGAAGTGGACATCTCCGCCAACCAGCTCAACGGCGACGTGCTGGCCGACGACGGCACCGTACTCAGCGAGAAGCGAATCCCCTTCGGAAAGGCATTCAAGATAAAGATGGAGCCCGCTCCGGACTTCACCTACACGGGAGCCGTCATCACCCACGGCTACAACCTCGACGGCCCCGAATACGTGCGCGACAACCGCCAGTACAAGTCCATCACGATTCCCGCCTCCTCCTTCAACAGCGAAACACACGAGTTCTCCATCCCCGCCTCGTACATCGATGGCGAAGTGCGCATCGAAGGACTTTTCACCCCCGGCGAAAACCCTGATCCGGGCACCGTCACTCCAGTGTATAAAGTCACATACAAAAAGGATGCAGACGGTGCATTTTACCAAAACGGGAACGAAGTGGCAGTAGGAAACGGATGGGCAGCAGCAGAGTGGGTCTCCGCTGGACCCGAGCCCGTCGTGACCATTAAATCCGACCGCAACAACGGATTCAACACCACCAACTTCAACCTGGGGCGCGACTTCAAATTCACCATCAGCGCAGGCAGCGACTACTACATCACCGGCTACATGATATCCACCACCGCCGGATGGGGCACAACCATCGTCACGGAAGACAACCAAACCGAAGTCTTCAGCGGCTTAAAGGAAATGACCGTTGCCGACCTGCAGACGAACTCCACCTGGTTCACCACAGCCGATGCCAACCTGAACGGCCCCGTCATCGACGTTTACCTGACGGACGCCAGCCCCGTCGGCATCACTCCACCCGCCACAGGCGAGGCAACCGCCGATTCCGTCTACTCCCTGGACGGGCGCCGCGTCGTGAACCCCTCGAAGGGAATCTATATCGTCAACGACAAAAAAGTAATCATCAAGTAAACCTCCCTGATAAACCCCGAACCAACACCCCGGAGGTAAGCTCACCCCCCCGGAGGCTGTGTCATAATAAACGACCCAGCCTCCTTCTCTTTTCTCACAACGAATTAAACACTCCTTTTTTCACACGAATTTTCACAAATTATCCCACAAATTATCCATGAATCAAACCCATGGACTGCCATAAATAGAATTTATGATAAATTCGTGAATCAATTCATGGTCATTCGTGTGAGAAAAGAACAATGATACTCATGGTCATTCGTGTGAAAATAAACAATACACTCATGCCAATTCATGTGTGAAAAAATTATGATTATCCGTCAGCAATACCACCTCGGAAGCCCGAAGGGCTGGAAAGACCACAGCCGGGGGTGTAACCCCCGGTTCAACGATATGCGGTTATACAAGCGCCGAAGGTGCGGCAGAACGGGTCGAATGACTCTGCCACCCCGTCTTTGGCGTATCGTTGCGAACCGTTAGCAGGGGTTTCACCCCTGCCTGTGGTCTTGTCAGCCCTTCGGGCTTTCGTGGTGGCATGAAAAGTATCCAGCCCCCCTCGGAAGAGGCTTTTTTGTGCCTGACAATGAAATAATCCGCTGCTTCTTTTGTGAGAACGGAACAAATCGCTACCTTTGCGGCGTGAGAGCACCCTCACATGACACTTTTATTCAAGAATTGGCTTATGAGTACGCAGGCAATGACACAGATAATAGCTGAGTATTTCAAGACCCAACCCGTCCTGAAAGCTTGGCTCTTTGGCTCCTACTCACGAGGCGAAGAACGGCCGGACAGCGATGTAGATATTCTCGTAGCGCTGGACCGTGAAAAACCGATTGGTATCAGGTTTTTCGGGATGTGGGGCGACTTAGAGCGATTATTACACAAAGAGGTAGATTTGGTGACAGAAGGCTCTCTGATGCCATACGCAGCAGATAGTGCAAATAGAGACAAAATTCTTATTTATGAGAGAACCGCTGAGAGACAAGGAACGGCTTAGCCACATTCTTGAAGCCATCAATATCATTCTGGAGCGTACAGAAAGCCTGACCTACGACTCCCTCATTACTGACAAAATACTTTTTGGCGGTATTGTGTATTATACAATGATAATTGGTGAAGCATCCTATAAGCTTAGTCGTGCCTTCGTAGCGGCCCATCCAGAAGTTCCGTGGCAAGACATTACAGATATGCGTCATCATCTCGTACACGGATATTACCAAGTTGATGCGCCCATTATCTGGGACGTTATCCAGCATGACTTGCAGCCCCTCAAAGAACAAGTAGAACATTTCCTATCAACCATAGATTGGAACGAATGGGGGAAAAAGGAATTTGACTTATAAAACGATTATGGAATCGTTATAATACCACAAAAAGGGGTTGAGTCGAATTTGAAGTGCCCTTGACAGAAAACTTTTGGGGGCATTATGTATAGGCGCAAGTATTTCGACTTTGGGCTTCCCGGGTGGCATAAGCTTATCTCAACTGCCAGTGCAACACCACTTGAAGGTCGGCCTTCCAAGGAGAACGGATGAGGAGGGGGCCGGAAGAGATTTCGGAACGGTCGGTGTAATGCGTTACACCGGCCTTTATTTGTGCTGTCCAGCGGCGGTCGGCGGTGCGGAGGCGCAGGGTGGCGGCGAGGCGTTGGCCGTGGCCGTAGAGCTGCTGGAGACCGAAGGTCTGGAAGAGGGAGGGCTCGTAGAGGTAGAGGCGGCTGTTGTAGTCGTCGGTGCGGAAGAGGACGGCGAAGAGCGAGAGGCACAGGCGGGAGGAAAGTGAGGTGTAGTCGGCACGGGGAACGAGGGCGAGACCAGTGGAAGAGGAGGCGGGTTCGTGGTAATGGTGGAGGAAGCTGGAGAGGGCAGCGGTCCAGCGGGCCGTGAGGGCGTGGGAGTAAGTGGCGCGGAAGCGGTGGCTGTAGTGGCGGCGGTCGCTTTGTTCCTTGCTCTTGAGGTTGTAGCGGAGGAGGAGGGTGCGGCCACGGCGCGATGCGTAGGTGGTTTGCAGGAGGGCTTCCCAACCGTCGGAGGAGCGGGTCATGGTGTAGCGGGGCCACGGAGAGTAGAAATAGTCGAAGAGCGCGCGCAGGGCGATGGGGCCGAGGCGGTCTGCGTCCAGTTGCAGGGTGACGCCGCTCTCGTTCTGCACACGGCTGTTCTCGCCGTAGGCTTTGGCGTAGGGGGAGAAGTAGTGCTTGCCGTAGTAGCGTTGGATAAGGGCCACTTGGGTATTCGACGTGAAGCGCCAAGTGGCTTTGTTCAACGTGCTGAGGGCTGGAGAGGAAGAGCCGAGGGCAGTGGAGAGGGCGGTTTCGCCGCTGAGATAAAGTTGGGAAATGCGGAGGGAGTAGTCGAGGCCGAAGGCGGCAAACTGGTAGCCTTCGGGGTAGATTTGGCGGTAGAGCTGGGTGCCGTGGCGGAACTGGTGGTCGTAGTACTGGTAGAGAGCGGTGGTTCCGAGGGAGAGGAAGGAGGGGGAGGCGAGGGGAAGGCTGGTGGCGAGGTGGAAGGCGGCGGTGTGGCTCCCGAGACTGCCTTTGCGGGCAAGTTCGCTGTCGCTGCGGTGGAGACCTGATGGGTTGATGGTTTGGAAGGTGTTGTCGGCGGCCACGGTGGCGTCGAAGCGACGGTAGGAATAAAGGGCTGTGAACTGCCAACGACGGGCGAAGGCGAGGGTGGCTACTGCGCCACGCAGGTAGTTCACCTCGTCGGCAGAGCGGTGGGGACGGATACCTTCCGGCGTGCGCCAGAGGCTCGTTGACAGCTTGCCGAAGCGCAGGCCGTTGTTCAGTACGAGTCCTTGTCCGAAGCTTGCCTTGTAGTCGCCGATGACGACGGATTTCAGCGGGCCGACGTCTTTGAGCTGGATGTGGCCGCCGTAGCTGTCCCAGAGCGGAGTCGACCGGGTAAACATCTGTTCCCCGGCATCCGTTTCGGCACGTAGTCCTGCGTCGAGGTGGCGGCCTTGCTGCCAGGTGTAGCGCAGGCGGTTGGCGATGCCTCGCGACCACGGCCAGCCTGCTCGATTATAAAGAGGGATATCTGCGCGCGTTGTGAGTTCGTGTTTGGCATGTCCCCACCAGGTCGTATCGCGCCATTGTCTGGTCTTGAAATCCGTCATCTGCGGGACGTAGACAAAAAGGCGGAGGCATTCGCGTTCGCGCAGGCTGAGGGCGGGAATGAAACGCAGTTCACCAAGGCTTCGCATGGGGGCGTTCAGGGCAAGGTAGTTGAGGATTCCATCCACGGCGGCTTCGCTGAGGAAGGGCAGGGCAGAAAGCTGTTCGCGGGTGGCGTGGTTGAGGTCGAGTGGGTGTTCGTGCAGTTCCGTCAATTCCTCCATCTGTGCTTCCCACGCCTCTTCGCCCTCGTCCTCCACGCTCTCTTCTGCCAGCTCCTGCATCAGGGCGTCCCATTCGGTGTCTGTGGATTGGGCGAGCAAGGAAAGGGGAAGACAAAGGAAGAGGAAGAAGACGATGGATCTAATAGGTTTCATCGATATAGTTGGCTAACCGACGATAGAAAGGCATTCGGCAGATGGTGGCTTTGTCGCCGAGGATGATGAGCTTCATGCGGGCACGAGTGATGGCCACGTTCATACGGCGCAGGTCGCGCAGGAAGCCGATGTCGCCTTGTTCGTTACTGCGGACGAGGCTGATGACAATAACGTCGCGCTCCTGTCCTTGGAAGCCATCGACGGTGTTCACGGTGATGAGGCTGCGGAAAGGTTTCCAGTAGCGGTCCTTCTGCAACAGACGGCGAAGCAACTGCACCTGTCCCTTGTAGGGCGAGATGATGCCTACGTCCACGCGTTCCTCCAACAACCGTTCCTTCCCGATCTTCTCGAAGTAGCGTTGCAGGGTGTCCAGCGTCAGATGTGCTTCGGCGGGGTTAAACCATGAAGACCCACCCCCCTGCATTTCCGCCCTCAGATTAGGAGTTAATCCTCGGTCGCTCGGGGAGCTTGACATCAAGTCAACCTCCACTTTCCTCGCTACCCTGGGCACTTCGTTAGGGAGGGGAGTAGGATGACTTGAGTGGGCATCCGCCTTGTCCCTTAGCTTTGAGCTTTGTGCATACCCTGTAGGGTAATTACTCCCCTCCCTCACAGGGAGGGGCAGGGAGGTGGGTCTACTGTCTACCCACTCAATCGCTGTGTCCCAGTCTAAGATTCCACGGTATTTCACTTCGGGCGCACTGGTGAGCTGTCCGCCGTAGAACTCGCGGTTGGGGAACTGCATGATGGCGTCGCACATGCGGTACTGCACCGTCAGCAGCGACACCGCCTGTGGCTTCTGCTCCACGATGTATTGCATCAATGTCCGGTCCAGTCCGCCGTGCATGGCTTCGGGCGACTTGATGGTCGGCGGCAGTTGGCGGTGGTCTCCGGCGAGGATAACGCGGTGTGCCTTGCGGATGGCTATCCAGCAGGCAGCTTCCAGGGCCTGTGCTGCCTCATCGATGAACAGCGTGCCGAACTTCATGCCCGTGAGCAGGCGGTTGGCAGAGCCTGCGAGGGTGCAGGCAACGACCTTGGCGTCGCTGAACAACGCCTGGTTGATGGTGTATTCGAGTTCTGTGGCCCGGTCTTTCAGGCGGGCAATCTTCTGGTGGCGGTTCTCGCGACTGCCGCTCTTGGAGGCGTAGATATCGCGGATGGCCTTGCGGACAGCCCACAGCTCGGTGTAGAGCGGGTGGCTCTCGAAGCGTCGCTCGTAGGTGAACGAAAGCATCTTGTCCGTCACGCGCGTGGGGTTGCCGATACGTAGGACACTGACGCCCCTGTCCACCAGCTTCTCCGCAATCCAGTCCACGGCCATGTTCGACTGCGCACATACCAGCACCTGGTTCTCGCGCCGCAGCGTCTCGTAGATGGCCTCGACCAGCGTCGTCGTCTTGCCCGTACCCGGAGGTCCGTGGACGACGGCTACGTCCTTGGCCCACAGCACCTCGTTCACCGCCGCCTGTTGCGAAGTGTTCAGCCAGGGGAAACGCACGGGGGCGAAGGTGAACTTGCCGATGGGCAGCGTGGAGTGAAACATCTCGCGCAGGTCGGCCAGGCGGCCAGTCTTGGCGGTAATGACGTCGTCCAGGGCTTCGAACATCAGGCGGTAGGTCTGTTCGTCGAGGTAGAGCTGAACGCCGAGGCGGTAGGCTCCGTGCAACTGTTCCAGGGCGTCGGGCGATGGCAGGGCGATGACCATATGGTCGGCCTCCACGTAGCTCACCTGTGCCACGAACTTATAATAATGCAACAAGCCTCCCGTCCCGTGGCGGTCGCCCGAGGCGTCTTCGCTGAAGAAGCAGACGGGCTTCCCGGGCTCGAAGAGGGAGGTGTCCTCGTCTTGAACCGTCGCTGTGGCCGTGGCTTCGGATAAAGAGCGTGTCACCTCCACGACCAACTGGTCGAGGGAGTTGTGGTAGCTGCGTCCCAGTGCGAGCGGAAACCAGGCCATGCCCCGTTCCACCTTGCGCTGCACGCCGGTGGCTTCGGTCAGCCGCTGGAACTCCGCCTTCTCGTAGGCGTACTCCGTCTGCAAGAGGGCGCGTTGTCGCTGTAAGAGGGTAATAGGACTCTCCGCCATGGCCGTGCTTGGTTTTTAGGGAACTATCGTTGATGGATTTTGTCGACGACCAGGGCGATGGCTCCGTCGCCGGTCACGTTGCAGGCCGTTCCGAACGAGTCCATGGCGATATAGAGGGCAATCATCAGGGCGCAGTCCTGTTCGCCGAATCCCAGCATCGAAGAGAGGACGCCCAGCGAAGCCATGATGGCTCCCCCGGGAACGCCCGGCGAGGCGACCATCATCACGCCCAGCATCAGCACAAAGCCCACAAACATTCCGCCCGTGAAGGGGAGGCCCTGCATCAGCATCAGGGCAACGGCGCAGGCGGTAATCTTCATGCACGAGCCGGACATGTGGATGGTGGCGCAGAGCGGCACAGAGAAGTTGGCAATCTCCTCGGAGACTCCCATCCGGATAGCCTGCATCCGCGTGACGGGGATGGTGGCGGCACTGCTGGAGGTGCCCAAGGCGGTGAAGTAGGCGGGAAGCATGGTGCCGAGGAGCTTCAGCGGATGGCGGCGGACGATGCAGCCCGCGATGGTGTATTGAAGCAGCAGCAGGGCGATGTGCATGGCGAAAATGATGCCGATGATGGTCGCGAAGGTCGTGACAACGTGCCAGGCCTGCCCGGAGCGCGTCATCTCGGCAAAGATGCCAAGGATGTATAGGGGCAGCAGGGGAATCACCGCCACGGCAATCGTCCGCTCTACCAGCCTGCGCAGGTCGTCTGCGACGCCCTTCATCCGGGGCAGTCCGAGATAGGCCATGCCTAAGCCCGCCACGAAGGCCAGCACCAGCGCACTCATAATGTCGAGCAGCGGGGGAATGTCGAGGGTGAAGTAGGGGGGAGCGACGCTCTCGGCAGCTCCTGCCACTGCCTGCGCCGGGGCAGCCGTTATCAGTTGAGGGAAGACGGACGCCGACACGCCGTAGGAGAACAGCCCCGAGAGGACGGTGCTGCCGTAGGCGATGCAAACCGTGATGAGCAGCAGTCGCCCGGCCGACTTCCCGATGTCCGCGATGGCGGGCATGACCAGCCCGACGATAATCAGGGGTATCAGGAACTTCAGGAAAGAGGAGAACAGGGCGTTGAACGTCGTGAAGACGCGCAGGAGCCACATGGGAACAATCTGTCCCAGTGCGATGCCTAAGGCGATGGCTATGAGGATGCGAACGAGCAGGGGAAGGCGAGGTAGGCGCATGGTGGAGTACGGTGGGGATAGGAGGTTTGTTGTCTATGCGTTGGCAAAGTTAGCGATTTTCCCGCTAAGAGGTGCCCTTTCTGGTCAAATAATTGGAGAAATAAGGCCTTCGGCCGCTAAAAACGCCGATTTGGGGACGCTTTTCTTGGTTGTAGGTGAATAATCTCCTATCTTTGCAGAACCTAATCCCCAAAACTGAACCTCACATGAAAAGAATGCTCCTTCTGTTGGCTTGTGCGTGCGGCCTCCTGCCCCTCTGCGCCCAGCCCTACACGATTTACCCCATTCCCCAGCAGCAGTTGCCCCAGCCCGGCACGGCCCGTCTGAGCCCGAGGGTCTGCATCGTGGCCGAGAGCGGCATCGACGAGGCCACGGTGGCCCGTGCGGAGGAAGTCCTGCGCGAACACGGCCTGCAGACCTGCCGCGACAGCCGTCCGCAGAAGACCGGGTCGAACCTGCTCTTAGGCGTCAACGCCTCGCGCGGAACCGCCGACAAAGAGGCAGACCGACGGGGACTCTCGCGCGAGGTCTTCAGACTGCCGAAGTTCGACCGCCACCTCCTCAGCCTGGCCGCCGACAAGCAGGGCAACGCCCAACTGCTGGTTCTCGGCGAAAACACCGATGCCACGTTCTGCGGACTCGCCTCGCTGGAGCAGATGCTGGAGCAGGCGGGCGAAGCCCTTCCCTGCGTGGTCCTCTACGACTACGCCGACATCCGCGACCGCGGCATCATCGAGGGCTACTACGGCGTGCCCTATACGGCCGAGGTGACCAAGGACCTCTTCCGGTTCATGGCGCGCTACAAAATGAATACCTATATGTACGGCGCCAAGTCCGACCCCTACCACTCCCAGCGATGGGGCGAACCTTATCCCACGGCCATCACGCCGGAGCAGTTGCGCATAGGCTACCTGACCCAGGACATGCTGCGTGACATCACGGCCGTGGGCCACGCCACGAAGGTGAACTTCATCTGGGCCATTCATCCCGGAACGGCCTTCACCAATGCGGAAAATAGCGAAGTCCTGGGTCAGATCATGCAGAAGTTCGAGAGTATGCATGCGCTGGGCGTCCGCCAGTTCGGCGTCTTCGTGGACGACGTAGGCGTGCCCAACGAAGAGGCGACGCTGCGGCTCGGAGCCGACCGTCTCGCGGACTTGCAGCGTCGCATCGACGAACGCTGGAACAAGGCCGGAGCGGTGGCCGCGGACACCGTGAAGCCGCTGCACTACGTCCCGCAGCTCTACGCCTTCTCGTGGGTGTCTGCCGCGCAGGCACGCGATTTCTTCCGTTCCCTGAGCACCGTTCCCGAGAAGGTGCGTATCTATATCACGGGGCGTAACGTCTGGTCGGTGCCGAACAGCACTGACCTCGCCATCGTGCAGGACTATTTGGGACACGGCACCAGTTGGTGGTGGAACTACCCCTGCAACGACAACGACGTGACGAAGCTCTTCACCATGGACACCTATGCCAACTTCCGCGACGAGCAGCACATCGCCACCCTCGCCCGACTGGAAGCCGACCTGAAGGGTACGCCGACCCTCATCATCAACCCCATGCAGCAGGGCGAGGTCTCGAAGATTGCTCTCTTCAGCGTGGCCGACTATGCCTGGAACCACAGTGGATTCGACAACCACCGCAGTTGGGAGGCTGCCTTGCTGGCCGTCGTAGGCAAGGAGCTGGCACCGGCACTGCGCACGCTGGCTCCCTACCTGCGCTACTTCGACGCCGATGCCTTGGCCTATGAGGTACGCAACTACCGCCGCAGCGTGGACGAGGGGCATCCGCGTCCGTGGACGCTGGCGGCCATGATGCGTGGCGTCGTGGAAGCCTGCGGCCAGTTGGAGACGATGAAGACCTCGCCGCGGCCATCTGACCGCCTCTTCTACGAGGACGTGCGGCCTTGGCTGCTGAAGCTCAAGGCCATGGCCGCAGAGACCGCCGACCGCCTGGACGGGAAGGCACCCGTGGCCGCCGACCTGCAGAATGACCCCGATTTCCAGTTCCCCATCCTTACGGGATTGGGCAACGAAATAGACCTCAGCGTGAAGACCGCCGAACCGGCCGCCGAAGTCCTCCAGCCCTTCCTCGAATGGCTGAGGACGCGGTAGTCACCGACGGCCTGAAAGGCCAGCAAAGTGAACGCCCTGAAATGACAATCCGCTCTTAGCCCACGGCAACGGCCTGAAAGGCCAAAAGACCCTGACCCTCCTACGGCGACGGAGGGCCTGTGCTTGCTGGCCTTTCAGGCCGTTCTCTTTTGTGGTACGATTTCAGGCCGTCATTCTCTCACAACGGAAGCTGTGTCATCATACAGCCATCCTTCTCTCACAACGAATTAAACGATTTTCGTGCCGCCACAAAAGCCCGAAGGGCTGTTAAGACTACAGGCAGGGGTGATAACCCCTGCAAACGTTGGCCTAATACATGAGCCTCGAAGAGGCGGCAGAACACTCTGCCGCCTCTTCGAGGCTGATATATTCCACTGCCATTAGCAGGGGTTTCACCCCTGCCTGTAATCTGTGGCCCTCTCAGGGCCAAGACAGTACCAAGACAGAATCAAGACAGTGCCGAGTGCAGGACTGAGGCGGGGTATTGTGTCAATTGGGGTGATAACCTTCCTCGCGACTTACTTCACGTTGAACTTGCGGCTGCGGACGACGTTGCCCGTCTGCATCTTGACGATGTAAGTGCCTGCGGCGAACCGGGCAGGAAGGTTCTTCGGGCTGTGGAGGAAGCGGACGAAGCGACCGTCGGCGGTGTAGATCCACGCCTTTTCCACGTTGTTGAACTGGAACTTGCCGCCCTGCAGGGTCACGTCGGCTGCGGCGGGAGTGCCGAGCACGGCGGTCTGCGTCTGCAGTCCTTCGGGTTCGTCGGCAATGCCTTCGTCCACGCTGGCCTTGGCTACGGAGCGGTCTTCGTTGTCGCCCGTGATTTCGAGTCCGAAGTCGATGGAGAAGCCCTTGGCGGTGAGTCCCACGGGACCGGGATGTGCTGCCCAGGCATCGGTGAAGACGATGCGGATGCGACTGGTGCCGCGCACTGCATCGTCGGGCACTTTGAAGGTGAAGGCCACGAGGGGATTGGTGCTCCAGCCGTTCTGGTGGAGGGGAGAACCCGTGACGGTGCCTGCCTGGGTGTTCTCGTAGCTGTTGCAAGTGTTGGGGGTGCCCTGCTCGATGATGAGTTCATCGGTGGAGCCGTCGAACTTGCCGTTGATATCCCAGTCGGCGTAGCCCTTCATGATGCACCACTGCAAGCCGTCGGTGGCGTTGAAGTACTTGTAGTCGAACCGGATGACGTCGCCCTGCCGGGCCTTGATGACAGCTTTCTTGGTGGCATCGACGTAGTTGCGGTCTGCCACGGGAGCCGGGGCGGAGGCGGTGTAGTTCATGTTCGCCACGCTGGCGCCTGTGGTGGTGACGCTGGTGAGGTAGCGTGCCTGGATGGCCGTCTGATAGCCGTCGGCCTCGGTATTGATTTCGCTCTTCTCGTATTCTACGTTGCCGCTGTTCTCCGGCTTCTGCGGAACGTTGCTGCTGCGCGGTACGTTCACCCATACGGGCTCGGAATAGGTCTTGAGGTCGGAGGAGACGGCACGCACGCCGAAGACGGGCTGCTCGCCGGAGGCCAGGGCACGCTGACCGACGAAGGCCGACCAACCCTGCACGTGGCTGACGACGCTGACGCGGCCGTTCTCACCATTCTTGTAGAGCACTTCGAAGTGGTCGATGTTAGCCTCGTCGTTGTAGGTGAGTCCGTAGGTGCCGGGCACCTTGTCGAGGCTCCAACTGAGCTTCACGCTCATACTTGCGCTGGTCTCTTCCCTCACCTCGGCCAAAAGGTCCCTGACGGCGGCGGGGGTGGTCTTCACCTCGTCGTTGAGCTGAATCTCGCCGAGGAAGACCTGATAGTCGGGCGTGGCGTCTTTCACGCGGATTCCTATGAAGTCTATTTGGTCGGCAGCGCTGATGCCTGCGAGCTGGATGGTCTTCTCCGCCCAGGTGGCATCGGGCGTGGAGCCGATGGCGTATTCCTTCCACTCGCTGCCCACCTTGACGATGAGGTAGAGGTTCGAGGGCGTCTCGCCGTCCTTGCGGGTCTTCACGGCCACCTTGGCGTAGGGCTGGCCGCTGTTGCCCGTGAGGGCAGTGCGGAAGAGGATAACGTCGGCAGAGCCGTTGGCCAGTCCTCTCAGGCGCAGGCAGGAACCGCCCATGTAGGCGTCCTCGATGGTAAATTCGGGATTGACGACGGCGGCGGGCGTCGTGGTGCCGGCGTCGTACTGCAACCAGCGGTAGGTGGGCACGATATCCTGCGTGGACATGTTGTACCAGTTGCCGTGGGTCTGCTTACCCTTGTAGGTGTAGACGCCGCCGAGTCCTATGTTAAAATAGGTGTGGAAGGGCAGCTTGCCTTGGATGGCGGAACGCTCGGGGAAGTAGGTGGCCAGACCGCCGAACTTGCCCAGCGGAGGTGTGGTGCCGCTCCAGCCCCATTCGTTGCCTGTGTTCTGCATCGCCGGACGGTTGGCTGGATTGCGGTTGCCGCCAGAGACGGTACGTTCGAGGAGGTTCTGGTAGTTGGTCTGGAACTCGTTGGGGTCGCGGCCCGTGTTGTTGCTGTAGAAGCGGCTCATGGCGTGCTCGCCCCAGAGGACGGCGCCAATCTCGCGGTCCTTGAAGTTCGTCCATTTACGGTTCATGGTCACAATCCATGCGCCGCAGTAGAGGCCGTCGGTGGTGCCCATGGCATTCTTAGCCACGTTCTCGGAACTTCTCATGGCTCCGGCTGCGATGAAGTCGTTGGCCGAGTAGTTGAGGAAGGTGTCGGCCGTGCGGCCGTCGGCATTGCCGAAGAGGGCGTTGACGTTGTTGTTGGTGAGGCTGGACTGCTGGGTGTAGAGTCCAATGTGGAAGTTCTTGAAACCGCGTGCTTCGGCCTCCTTGTAGAGAGCTTTGTGGAAGGCAACGATGTCTTCGTCGCTGTAGGAGTTGTCTTCCCAGTTGTAGTTGATGCCATCGGAACCGAAGAACTGGAGGGCACTGATGAGGGGCTTGACGTACTTGAAGCTGCCGTCGGTGTTCTTCTCGGTGATGAGCTTGCTGTAGGCTGCGTCGCCGCTGCCGGGCGTCCACGACTCGAAGAATTTGATGCCGCAGAAGATGTCGGTGCCATTCTGGTGGGCGGCGTCAATCCAGCAGCCGGGAGCCTGGAAGAGACCGTGGTTCCATGCGCCGAAGAGGTGGGTGTAGTTCCAGATTGAGTAGGTGTCGTCGCCGACGTTGGTGCCCGGGTAGCCGCCGATGCCCTTGGCGGTGCCCATCGGTAGGTTCATCCACAGGCGGCGCGTGTTCTTGACGCCATCGACGAGCTGGTTGGCCTGGTCGTCGATGAGGGCGTGGGGACGGACGTGCGAGCGGGCGAACTCCAGGTCTGTCATGCTGAAGCCTGCGGCCTCGAATTCCTCGCGTGTGGGATATTCGCGTCCGGTCTGCTGGGCATTGTAGAACAGGGAGAGGATGGCCGATTCACCAAATGGAGAGAAATCAAAGATTTCGCGCGAGGCAGAGGGGTCGTAGCTGTCCTGTGCGCGGGTGGTCTGCACTTGCCCGAAGAAACAGGCGGCAAGGGCAGAGAGAAGGAGGAGAATCTTTTTCATACGATTGACAGTTAAGGATTAAAAGGTTTTGCTTAGGGGAAGTTGGGCACGTCCTCGCGGTCCCACCAGAGGCGGGTTGACTGGTAGTCTTCCTTGTTGCCGAGGGCTTCGAGTCCCGTGTTGATAATGTCTTCGACGGAGGCATCGTCGGTGTCGGGGAAGGGCGCACGGCGGATGATGTCACCGTATTTCAGCGTGCCATCGCCTTCGTCAGCATTCATCACGGGGAAGAGCTTCGGGTAGCCGGTGCGTCGCAGTTCCGTCCACGCCTCGAAGGAGTTAGGGAAGCTGGCGATGTACTTTTGGGTGATGATTTTCTCCAGCTTCACTTCCAGGTCGTCGGCGTCGTTCCACTTGACTCCGATCTTCGTCACGCTGGGCTCGTCGGGCACGTTGCCGAGCGGGTCGTGGTAAACGTATTCAACGGGCGTCTCAAGGTTCAGATAGTCATCAACCAACAGGTCGTAGTCCTCATGCTGCCAGTCCTCGGAACGCTCGAAAAGGTAGGCGTAGCGGATGCCGCGCTCGTAGAACGCCTGCGCCGTGCCGCCCATGTTCCAACCGCGGATGGCTCCCTCAGCCCGCAGGAAGTCCACCTCCGACAGCTTCATCAGGTAGAGCGGTGCCTGGGCCATGAGGTCAGGTTCAAAAACGCTGTAGTTGAGCATTGGGTTGGTGGCTGCGCTCTGTCCCATACCGGGGTGGATACCCTCGCGGAGACCGATGATCTCGCTGTCCGGGGGCAGGACTTCGCCCGTCTTGGTGTTGGTCAAGGCACCGCCATTCTTGTGGAAGAAGGGGAAATCGCCTTTCGTGTAGGGGTGGTCGAGGCTGAGGAGCAGGCTGCCGAAGGAAGCGCTCAGGCGGGCATCGCCCCATGAAATCCAAATCATGTTGAGGGGATGGCCGAAGCCGAGCTGATAGCCCCAGAGCGCGAACTCCTGGCTGATGTCTTCCACGACGCCTCCGGCCACGGCCTCCTCTGCCCACTGACGGGCCAGGGCGGGTTCGGCTTTCACGCTGTGCATGGCGATACGCAGCTTCAGGGAGTTGGCAAAGCGAATCCAAGAGTCCATGCCCTTCCGGTTGTTATACTTGTCCTGACAGACGTCGAGGTTACTGTTCATCAGCTTCTGAACCTTCGTCTTGTACCAGTCGGGTCTTGTCTCGTAGTGGGCGAGGCATCGGGTGATGCTGTCGATATGAGAAACGATGGTCTTGTAGATGAATTCAACGCCCTTGTAGGTGAAGGGCGACGTCTGCTTGTTGTGCAGGAAGTCGTCGTAGGGGAAGGCGCCGTGGACGTCGGCTATCTCTTGGGAAGAGTAGTCCAGGAGCAAGAGGTAGATGGCCTTCATCTCTGGGATGGAGTCAATGTCGGGGTGGTTCAACAATGGCACGATGGCGTTCTTCACGATGAGGAACGAGCTGTTAGGGCCGGGGTTGAACTCCACGCTGACGTCGTAGCTGGTCATCAGCGTACCGTACATGAAGTCGTAGTGGGGAACGGTGGTGTACTGGGCGTAGTTGTCGGGACCGAGGGAATACTGGCGCTGGTAGGCGTGTTCTCCGGGATAGTCGCCGTTCTTGCCGCCGCGCATGGCGTATTGGCCGCCCTTGGCCTGGCGCAGGTTGGTGTTCAGGTGCAGTAAGGCCGAGTCGAGGCCTTCCTCCGTGATTTCGACGTTATAGTGGAGGCTGTCCGGGTGGCCTTGGTAGACCGTCGTTTCCGTCACTTCTTCGTCGATGGTCAGGGTGTCGTAGGCGTTGTCAAAGTCCATACATGCGGTGAGTCCCATCGCGGAAAAGCCTATGGCGAATAGGGAGAGATATTGTTTACGTCTCATAGCTTCAGGAGTTGAAAGTTGAGGTTAGAAGGTCATCTTCACATTGAATCCGAAGGAACGGGTGGAAGGGGTGTTGAAAAGCTCAAAGCCACCCAGACCGTTGCCGGTGGAGAGCGATACGTCAGGATCCACGGGAGCGTCGTTGTAGATAAAGAAGAGGTTGCGTCCGATGAACGAGAGGCTGATGTCCTTGTTCTCGCCGAAGACATCCTTAAACGTATAAGCCAGCGAGAGTTCGCGCAGGCGGAAGTTGGTGGCGTCGTAGACGTAGAGCGGGGAGTACTGGCTGCCACGGGCACCCATGACCTGGTAGTAGTTGTGTACGCTGATGAGCTGTCCACTGCCGTCGGGCAGGTACATCATCGGTTCGCCGTCGGCATTCAGGAGGTTGTTGGCGTAGGCATAGTCGCGGGCGTCGGCGGTACGTTGCGAGAGTCCCATCTCGTCAAGGAAGGCCTCGGTCAGAGAAATGACCTTGCCGCCGATGCGTCCGTTGATGAGGAACGAGAGCTGGAAGTTCTTCCAGTTGATGGTGTTCGTCCAGCCGAGCTGGTACTTGGAAATCATATTCCCGATGTACTTGGTGTAGAGGCCTTCCTTCTTCACGTTTCCATTGGCCGAGAGATAGATGGTGCCGTCCTCGTTGTGGCGCAGGTCGCGAACGTACATGTCTCCGTATGAGTCGCCTTCGAGGTAGCGTACACGCACGCCTGCCACGTCGGTATAGACACGGTTCTTGCGGCCTAAGTCGTCCTCGCCCACGCTGAGAATTTCGTTGTAGTTGTAGCCGAAGTTGACGGCTGTACGCCAGCGGATGTTGGGGCCGAAGCGGAAATTGTAACCGAGCGTGGCCTCAATGCCTTGGTTGCCGATGCTGGCCATGTTGTTATAGACGACGATACCGGCGGTGTTCCCGATTCCCATGTACAGGTCCTTGATGGTCGTCGCATAATAAGTCACGTCGAGGCTCAGGCGATTGTCCAGGAACAGCAGCTCCAAACCTGTCTCAAAGGAGTGGGTCTCTTCGGGCTTGGCGTTGACCAGCAGGGAGTTGTTCACGGAAAGGGCGCCCGTGCGGTAGACGTTTCCTACGTTGTTGTAGAGGCGCGAGGGGATGGCGTTACCAACCTTTGAGGCAGAAACACGCAACTTGGCGTAGGTCCACCAGGAAGGAAGCTTCACCAGTTCACTCAACAGGACGTTGGCGCCGTAGCCGAAGTAGTTGTAGCCCTGCGGCTTGTTGGGGAACTGCGTGAAGACGCGGTATTCGTCGCGACGCCACGAGGCATCGACGTAGATGCGTTCCTTCCATCCCAGCTGTGCCGTGGCCAGCCACGCCCGATCCCAGTTCGAGGACTCGCCTTCGGAGGTGACGCCGATACTGCCGCCTTTGGTGTTGAAGTAGTTCACCACCGTGTTCAGGTCTTGGTTCAGGGCATCCACGACGGTGGCGTTGG
>Ga0265299_10002387_pt1 | contig 19487 bp, 10 predicted proteins | sample AusTroGonzalo_MG_4_FD_193485 | JGI IMG/M metagenome (GOLD analysis project Ga0265299, IMG submission 193485) | Bovine rumen microbial communities from tropical cattle in Woodstock, Queensland, Australia - Gonzalo_02 | ecosystem: Host-associated > Mammals > Digestive system > Stomach > Rumen ... | reverse complement strand
ATCTTTTGTAGTACAAGACCATATCTTTTGTAGTACAAGACCATATCTTTTGTAGTACAAGACCATATCTTTTGTAGTACAAAACCATAGCTTTTGTTGAACAAACCCAGCGGTTTTCTACTACAAACCCGCTCACTTACTACTATTAGACTGGCTGTTTGGCTCCAAAAAGGCCGGAACGGACGCCTCGAACACCCTTTTTCGGGGTATTTCCCAACCGCGAAAAACGCCAGTTTTAAGCGAAATAGGAGTAAAGAAGTGTTAAGTTTATGTAATTTTAGGTCGTTTTCTGCACAAAAGAGGGGGATTTGTGCAGGGTCATGAAGCGCGATTCCTGCAAAAAACAGCTGGTTTGGGCAGATTTTTGCGCTAGATGGTCAACTTTTAGGAACACTTTTTTCTGCACTTTTTCTTTACATTTCCGCAATGCAACTTATGGTGATTCGTTTCAAATAAACTCTAACTTGGATTATTCATACTCTTTTCAACAACGGATTTTACGGATTACACGGATTATACAGATTATAATGGATTTCACAGATTTCTTCTAGATTCGATGGTAAGAAATAAATAATCCGTGAAAATCCGTGAAATCAGTTTTAATCCGTTGTTTTTCTATATTGCTGTGAATAATGTAGGCTAATGGCAGATTTGGGTTAAAAAGGCCGTGCTTTTTCTTGCACCGTAAGGAGAAAATGCTTACCTTTGCACCGCAAATCTCAAATCTCAATTCTCAAATCTCAATTAAACAATGAAATATGCATTAGTGACAGGCGGCTCACGTGGTATCGGCAAGGCCGTCGCCCTGAGGCTGGCCAAGGATGGCTGGCCAGTAGTTATCAATTATCGTAGCAACGAGGAGGCCGCGCAAGCCACCAAGGCCGAGATAGAGGCCGCCGGCGGACAGGCAGAGCTGTTGCCCTTCGACACGTCGTCGGCCAAGGAGATAGAGACCGCCATCGACCGCTGGGAGCAGCAGCATCCCGACGACTACATCGGTGCGCTGGTGAACAACGCCGGTATACGCCGCGACAACGTCCTCTTTATGATGAGCGACGAAGAGTGGCACCAGGTGCTCGACACCTCGCTCAACGGTTTCTTCTACATCACCCGCCGTCTGCTGAAGCACATGATGCCCCGCAAACGTGGAGGCCGTATCGTGAACATGGCGTCCCTATCGGGTGTGAAGGGTCTCCCAGGACAGTCGAACTACAGCGCCGCCAAGGCTGCCCTCATAGGAGCTACGAAAGCATTGGCACAGGAGGTGGCCCCGAGGGGAGTCACCGTCAACGCCATCGCTCCGGGATTCATCGAGACCGACATGACGAAAGGACTACCAGTAGGCGAACTCGTCAAGCTCATCCCCACCGGACGCTTCGGACGTCCCGAGGAGGTCGCTGCGCTTACTTCCTTCCTCATTAGCGATGAGGCGGCCTACATCACCGGCGAGGTCATCAACATCAACGGAGGACTGTACACGTGAGGAGAGTTGTAATAACAGGCATGGGCATCTGGTCGTGCCTGGGAACAGACGTGGAGACGGTGCGGCAGTCGCTCTATGAGGGTCGGTCGGGGATTGTGCTCGACCAGGACCGCCTTGAGTATGGCTACCGATCGGGCTTGATGGGCAAGGTGGAGACGCCCGTCATCACGAAGCAGATGCTCGACCGCCACACCCGCCAGGGCATGTCGGAGGAGGCGCAGTATGCCTACATGGCCACGCGCCAGGCCTTTGCACAAGCAGGAATAGATGACGACTACCTGAAGCAGAATGAGGTGGGCTGCATCTTCGGCAACGACTCGTCGGCAAAGCCCGTCATTGAGTCGGCGAAGATTATGGACGAGAAGCACGACTCGGCGATGCTGGGCTACGGCCTGGTGTTCCAGTCGATGAACTCAACGGTGAACATGAACCTGAGTACTATCTTCCATCTGCGGGGTGCCAACTTCACCATTAGTGCGGCCTGTGCCAGCGGTAGCCACAGCATTGGCCTGGGCATGATGCTCATCCGTCAGGGATTGCAGGACATGGTGCTCTGTGGTGGAGCACAGGAGACGAACTATTACTCTATGGCCTCCTTCGATGCGCTGAATGCCTTCTCTGTACGTATGGACGAGCCTATGAAGGCCAGCCGCCCCTTCGACCGCGACCGCGACGGGTTGATTCCCAGTGGCGGTGCTGCTGCCTTGGTGCTTGAGGAGTATGACCATGCCGTCCAGCGTGGTGCCACCATCCTCGCCGAGCTAGTGGGCTATGGCTTTTCCAGCAACGGTGCGGGCATCTCTGAGCCGAGCGACGAGGGCAGCGTCATCGCTATGGGCCGTGCCTTGAAGGACGCCGACATGACCGTTGCCGACATTGACTACATCAACGCCCATGCCACGTCGACACGACAGGGCGACATGTACGAAGCCATCGCCCTCGACCGTCTTTTCCACGGTCAGCATGCCTTGATAAGCTCCACAAAGTCGATGACCGGGCATGAGTGCTGGATGGCCGGTGCCAGCGAGGTGGTCTACTCCGTGCTGATGATGCAGCACAGCTTCGTGGCCCCGAACATCAACCTGGAGAACCGCGACGAGCACTCGGAGAAGCTCAACCTCACACCCGTGACCGTTGACACAGAGGTGCGCACCGTGCTCTCCAACTCCTTCGGCTTCGGCGGCACGAACTCCGCACTAATACTAAAGTCAACTTAACTTACATTATTCACGTCAATATGGTAAAACAACGGATTAAAACTGATTTCACGGATTTTCACGGATTTTTTATTATCTCCCCATTGAATTTGGAAGAGATCTGTGAAATCCGTTATAATCTGTATAATCCGTGTAATCCGTAAAATCCGTTGTTGAAAGAGTATGAATAATCCAATTTAAAAACAACACCATGACAATAGGATATACCACTGGGGTCTACGACCTCTTCCACATCGGACACCTGAACCTGCTGAAGAACGCCAAGGGAATGTGCGACAAGCTCATCGTCGGCGTGACGGTAGACGAGCTGGTTGCCTACAAGGGCAAGCACGCCATGATACCCTTCGAGGACCGCATCGAGATAGTGCGCAGTATAAAATATGTGGACGCTGCCGTGCCGCAGTACGACATGGACAAGCTCACGGCCTGCAAGAAGCTCGGCGCCACCTTCCTCTTCGTAGGCGACGACTGGTACGCCACGGAGAAATGGCAGGAATACGAGAAGCAGTTCGCCGCCGAGGGCATCAAGATCGTCTATTTCCCCTACACCAAGGGCGTATCGTCGACAAAGATTAACGAGGCGCTCAACGCCGTGCGTAAACACGACCTCACAGACCTGAAATAGAGTTTACAATAAACAATAACCAATAACCAATAAACAATAACCAATAAAGAATAAACAATAACCAATAAAGAATAACCAATAACCAATAATATATGAAAGGAAAACCAATAACTCGTCAACTCTCCGCTCGGCCGAAGGACGCTTGTACAGCAAGAACTCTCATCTTTCTCTGTCTAGCCTTCCCCCTCATGGCCTTTGCGGGTGAGGTAGTCACCACTGATGCCAACGGCAACGAGCTTCGCTACACCTATGACACGGCCGACGGCCCCGCCACCTTTGCGGGTGTCAACAGTCTTGCGGCCACTGAGGTCACCGTGGCCAACAGCATCACCGACGGCGACGGCAAAGAACACCCTGTCACAACTGTTGGCAGAAGCTCATTCCAATCCCAGGGATCCATCACCACTATCACCTTCGGCGATGCCCTTCAAGAGATTGCCAACGACTATTGGGTGTTTTACGGCTGCAGCGCATTGAAGCGGTTGGTGCTGCCAGGAGCCAACTATCCCTTCCTCACCGATCCCTACCTGAACAGCGATGTCGTCATGGTGGTGCATCCCGATCTTGTGGAGACCTACCAGACCACTTCGTACACCAGTGGCTACCGCATCATAGCATACGGGGCAGCCACCCAGGCCACCATTACCACCACCGCCGGCAGCCAGCTGCAGACACAGGTCGAAGCCGCCGGAATCAACCCAGCCTATCTAGAGCAGCTCACCGTCAGCGGACCCCTCAATGGCACCGACATCGACTATCTGCACAGCTCGATGCCCTGCCTGCAGGTGCTCGACTTGCGCGACGCCACCATCGTGGCCGGCGGCGACGAGTATCACCAATGGAGCGTCGGGTCCAACGGCACCGCCACGCAGAGCGGCTCATCGACATGGGCAACGCAGCCCAACACCATCGGCGAGCGCATGTTCAGCTATTTACCGATGCTCTGTCAGCTCGTCCTGCCTGTCACCGCCACCGTCATCGGCGACTATGCCGTGTCCAACTGCGCCAATCTTGTCAGCGTCACCCTGCCCGAAGGCCTGCGGTCCATCGGCCAGTATGCTTTCTACTATGACGGCAAGCTCGCGCAAGCCGACCTGCCATCGACGCTGACCACCATAGGCCAGAGCGCCTTCTACCGCACGGCTTTGCCACAAGTCACCATCCCTACGGGTGTCACCACATTGGCGTCAGACCTCTTCTTTAATTGTCAGAGCCTGCGCACCGTCACCCTCCACGACGGCATCACCGCCATCGGACAGTACACCTTCGGCAGTTGCAGCAACTTAGAAGACATCGGCAGCCTCCCCGCCAACCTCGTGAGCATCGGCGCAAACGCCTTCTTGTCGGACACGAAGCTTGCCACGCCCATCGTCGTCCCCGCCACCTGCAAGAGCATCGGATGGCAGGCGTTCTACGGCTGCGAGGCCATACCCCTCTTCACCTTCAACGAGGGTCTGGAGACCATCGGCTATGATGCTTTCTATGGGTGCGCCGTAGCCACGTTTGGCGAGTTGCCCTCCACCGTCACGGAGATAGGCAATGAAGCCTTCAGCAATTGCGACGCCATCACCGAGTTCACCTTCCCGGCTGCCGTGACCGAAGTGAGCAAAAACATACTGGGAGGCTGCGACAATCTGGAGCGTGTCACCCTGGCCGAGGGCACCACGAAGATTGGGTCCTCCGCCTTCTCCTACTGTCCGAAGCTGGCCGACATCAACCTCAACCTTCCCACCCTGACCACCATCGGCGACAATGCCTTCTGCAGCACCGCCCTCGTCAGCGTGTCGCTTCCCAACAGCATCACCTCGCTCGGCACCGGCGTGTTTTCCAGCTGCTCCAAGCTGCAGAGCGTCAACGTGCCGACAGGGGTCGATGCCGTGCCAAACAACTTCTGCAACAGTTGTCCGGCTCTTGCTACTGTGGCATTGCACAGCGGTCTGACCACCATCGGCTACTACGCCTTCGGCTCCTGCAAGCAGCTGGCCGCCATCACCGTTGACGGCACGCCAACCACAGCACTGCCCGACGGCATCACCGCCATAGAGCAGAGTGCCTTCAACTCCTGCCACAGCCTGCTCATCACGCAGCTGCCGGCGCAGCTGCAGCGCATCGCCAACTACGCCTTCTACGAGACGAAGGCACTGCAGGAGCTGACCATTCCCGCCGGCGTGCAGCGCATAGACTATCAGGCGTTCCGCAACAGCGGCATCACCGCCGTCACCCTGCCCGAGGGCGTTACCAACTGGGGCAACGAGATTTTCTACAACTGTGAGCAACTGGCTTCCGTCACCCTGCCCGCCGACCTGAAGGCCATCACCTCCGGGATGTTCTACAACACGACGGCACTCACCGCCATCGACCTGCCCGCAGGCCTGGAAACCATCAAGAGCAATGCCTTTACAAACAGCGGACTGCAAACCCTGACACTGCCACAGTCGCTACAGGCCATCGAGTATTACGCCTTCGCAAACACGCAGCTCACCGAGCTCATCATCCCCGACGGCGTGAAGGAAGTGGGCGAATATGTGGCAGCCAACTCAAAGCAACTGAAGAAAGCTTTCCTTGGACACAACCAGGAATACGACAACTCCTCGTTCAATTATTTCTACGGTTGCAATAATTTGGAGCTGCTGCGTGTCTATGCCGGCACGCCCCCTGCCATCAATAGCTACTACACCGGCTACCGCACCAACTGCGTGCTCGAAGTGCCGGAGGGCCAGGACGCACTCTACCGCGAGGTCGACCTTTGGAAGGAGTTCAAGGAGATACGCACCTTCTTCACCGGCGACGTGCTCGCCCCGCTCGACTATGCCGTCATGCAGAAGCTCTACCGCGAGCTCGACGGCGCCAACTGGAAGAACCCCTGGGACCTCAGCGACGACCACCGCGCCGTGGGCAAGTGGCACGGCGTGACCACCGAGGGCGACTACATCACCGCCATCGACCTTACGGAACAGGGGCTCGTCGGCAATCTGCCCGACTCGCTCTTCCTGCTGAGCCGCCTGCAGACCCTCAACCTGAGCCACAACCGCATCAGCGGCGACCTCGGCAGAGTGCTCAGCGGTTTCCCCGCTGAGGACATCGCCCCCCTCACAGAGCTGAACCTGCAGGGCAACCACCTCACCGGCGACCTCTCACCATTCGCCGCCCGCCTCCCGCTGCTCACCCATCTCGACGTGAGCTACAACTGGCTGACCGAGATTTCGCAGCCCATCAGCAACGCCGTGCTCAGCTCCAACAATTTCTACCGCGGCTACCAGTTCATCGACTGGGAGACGCTGGAAGCAGACCTGCCTGACGATGCCGCCACCCTCGTCACCGACATCACCGTCGGCGTGTCGGCCGACATCCCCAACTCCACGTTCCTGCTCTACCGCCATCAGGAGGGCGACTACAACTTGGCGTTCTACGATATGTATCGCATCTATAAGAACAGCTGGGGCAGCCTGAGCACCTCCAACACAGAACTGGTGAAGGACGACGAGGGGCGCTGGAACCTCTATTCCGGCAGTTCCAACTATGTGCTCCGCGCCCGGAAAGGGCAGGTGCACGCCTATACCCACGGCAATCCCTGGAACAGCCCTGTCACCTGTCTGCTGCGCTTCGACTGGCAGGACGGCGACGTGAACGCCGACCAGACCGTAGATGTGGGCGACCTGCAGAGCGTCATCCACTACACCCTGAACGACCAGAAGGCCAACGGGCAGATGTTCAACTTCACCTGTGCCGACGTGAACGACGACGAGGCCATCAACGTGCTCGACATCATCGGCACCGTTGACCACATCCTCGCCTACGAGGAGCCCGCCGCCTCCCGTTCCCGTGTGGTCAGTGGTTCACCCACTGACAGCCGCAACCTCCTCACCACCACCGCCGCCACTGTCACCCTCACCGCCACCGACGAGGTGGCCGCCATGCAGCTCTTCGTCAGTGGACCCTCCTCCGGACAGCTGCACGTGTCCGAGAACATCAGCAAGGGCTTCTCCGTAGCCATGCGCGACGTGGCAGGAGGCGTGAGAGTCATCATCTACTCGCCCGCAGGACGGACACTCGCCCCCGGCCAGCACTGTCTGCTGCACGACCTCCCCGCAGGGGCTGTCGTCACCGTGGCAACCCTCACCGATGCACAGGCCTTCCGGCTGCCCGTAGCCATCACGAGTGAGGCCAACGTCATTGACGGACAAATCGTAAATGGTAAATCGGCAAACAGTAAATTATTCGACCTCAATGGCCGTCAGCTCTCTGAGGAATGGGACTGGCTGCCTACTGGCATATACATCATCGAAGTGAACGGCAAACAGTACAAGATTAAACGGTAGGAACACGTTTTCGTTATCGTTTTCGTTATCGTTGCATAAAAACAGAACGACTATGAGATACCTCAGATTATCATTCCTATGTCTCGTATGCTGCGCTATCGGCGCAGCCCTCCCCACAGCCCTCACCGCCCAGAACATACTGCGCGTAGACACCCTGCGCTACCCGGCGGGCAAGACCGTCACCCTGCCCGTTGCCCTGCAGAACCAGAGCGACCTGGCGGGGGTGCAGTTTGAGATCAGCGTGCCTTACGAACTGAAGACCGACGATGCTGGTCTGGTGGCTGTAGAACTCTCCCAGAAGCGCACCACCAACCACCAGGTGGCAGTCAGCAAACGTGGCACTTCGTGGGGATACATCACCACCCCTACGGGCAGCCAGCCCATCTACTACAATAACTACCGCGTCGTGGTCTACAGCGCCGACAATGCCCTGCTGGTAGACAACCAAGGCGAGCTGCTCTCCATGCAGCTCGACCTGCCCGGCGACCTGGCCAATGCCACCGTCCTGCCCGTCACGCTCTCCAACATCATCTTGGGCGACCGCAACAAGCAGAACGTGGCCGGCGCGCCCGTCAACGGGGCTGTCGTCATCGAGGAGATTCCGCGTCCTGACCTCACCGTCGCCGATGTCAGCGTCGCCGTCCTCTCTCCCTCTGGGGACGAGGGTGGTTCCACCGCCGGCCCAGGCGGTAAGCTCGACGTGGCATGGCATGTGCGCAATATCGGACAGTTGGCCACCGCCGCCGGATGGACAGAACTAATCACACTCGTCAGCCTCAGCGGCACCGCGAGGAAAGTGCTTACCACCACCTATTACGACGGCACACTCGACACAGGCTCGGAAATGAGCCGGCAGGCCACCGTCACCCTGCCCGCTCTGCTCGGTATCGACGGCATCGCCCGTGTGGAGGTGCAGGTCGTGCCCTACGAGAACGCTGGCGAGCACACCTCGGCACAGGACAACAACACCGCCCTGAGCCCGAACATCAGCATCACGAAGATGCTCACCCTCGAACTCTCGCGTGAACGCGTGGACGAAGGTTCCAACCAGCGCCTTCAGTTCAAACTGAACCGCAGCGGGCGCTGGAACAATGCCTACAGCTTTGCTGTCAGCAGCACCCCTGCCGACAGCCGTCTGCCGCTCCCGGAGCGTGTGAACATCCCCGCCGGACAGTCGGGGGCAGTGTTCTATGTCAACATTGGCGACAACGCTGTGCTCGACACCGACAGCATTGTTGACATCACCGTCAGTGGCGACGGCTACGAGCCGGCCACGGCACGTATCATCATCGTCGACGACGAACAGCCTGACCTCACGCTAACGGCATCCCAGTCAATGGTCACCGAGGGCGACACCTTCCAACTCACCGTCACCGCCAGTAGAGCCCTCGACGGTTCTCCCGTCGAGGTCACCCTCACCAGCGAGGACAACCGCCGCTTCCAATTCCCCTCAACAGTGACTATCCCCGCTGGAGAGAGTTCAGCCACGATTGATGTGCGCTGCGTGGACAATGAGGTGCCCAACATAGAGCAGTCGAACAAGTTCACTGCATCGGCAAAAGGCTATAACAAGGGTGAGGCCATCGTCATCCTGAAAGACAACGACACGCCTGTGCTTACCTTGACGCTGAGACCCACTCAGGTGAGTGAGTCTGCCGGGCCAACCGCAGTGGCAGCCGTGCTGACACGCACCGGCAAGGTGGACAATAAGATCACCATCCGCATCAGCGATGACTCCAATGGCGGACTCTTCTACAGCAACAAGAGTTTGGAAATGCCGGCCGGAACGGAGACCATCTACTTCAACCTCGGCCCTGTAGACAACCAGCTGAAGGAGGGCGACCGTACATATAACATCACCGCCGCCATTTGGGTGTCGTCGTGCAACTGTTCCATGTCGGGCGAGGCTGCAGGAACGGTGACGGCTCCGCTCACCGTGCTCGACAATGACGGTGCAGCCCTCACCTTGACATCGAGTGCCAGCACCGTGAAGGAGGGTGGCACTACCATGCTCACCGTGGGACGCAACACTACCGATGACATGGGCCAGCCGCTGACCGTAACCCTGACGAGCGACTACGACGAGGGACTCACCTACGACCACCAGGTTACCATACCCGCTGGACAGCAGTCGGTAGAGGTGGAGGTGCAGTCGAAGAAGAACGACGTGACTGGCGACTCGCGCACCGTGGTCTTCACCGTAGCTCTTGAGGGCTACAGCTCGGGCACCTGCTTCCTGCTCATCACTGACCAGACACTCCCTGACGCCCGCATCAGTGCGCTCAGTAGTTCTCCCTCTGAGGCCATCGTCGGCTCCACTGTCACCATCTCCGTCGAGGTGGTGAACGAAGGTGCCGCCCCACTCCCCGAACAGACGGTGGTGAAGCTCTACCGCAAGGGTGTCAAAGACGCATTGGCCACGCTCCGCACACAGGCAGCCATCGAAGTGAATGGCAGCGAGACGCTGTTGCGCCGCATCGCCCTGCCCGACGAGGTGGGCAGTCACGTTTACTATGCCACCATCAATGAGGAGCGCACTGTCAACGAGCTACAGTACACCAACAATACCTCGGCAGAGATTGCCATACAGGCTACATCGCCCTTCACTGCCACCGTACAGACCGACAAGACGGTGTATAGGCAGGGAGAACCCGTGGTCATCACCGGTCGGATCAGTGTGCTCGGCGGTTCACCCGCCGAGTCCGCCACCAAGGCGCAGGTCTATTTTGTCAACGACGGCGCCCGCACCACCGAGGACGTGGAAACCGATGCCCAAGGTAACTTTACCTTGACGTGGACACCCTACGCCCTGCAGGCTGGACACTTCGCCATCGGCGTGTGCTATCCCGGTGACCCTACGACAGAAGAACTGACGGGCATCGACGTCTTTGGCCTACGCCGTGCCACGACGGGATACATCAAGTGCGATGTGCCCGTGGGCGACACCTACCAGAACACCATAGACTTGCTGAACCCTGGCACACTGCCTCTGACAGGTGTGAAGGCTGAGGTGGTTGAAGCTCCGGCAAACCTCGACGTGCAGCTCACTGTGCCTCAGACCATCGGCGGCAATCAGACCGTAGGACTGGACTTCACCCTGCTGGCCACCGAGCCCACTGGGGAGAACAAGTGGGAGACTATCACCGTGCGCGTCACCTCCGATGAGGGTGTCTCACTCGACATTACATTATATTATTACGGGCGCGCGAAGAAGGGCAACCTCGAAGTGGAGTCCCACCAGCTCATCACCACCATGCTGAAGGACCAGGGACGCGACATCAGCTTTATCGTCACCAATACGGGCAGTGGCAATACTGGCAAGGTAACGCTTGCACTGCCCGATTGGATGAAGCCTCTTACCGGGCAGACCATGCCTGGGATGGCACAGAACGACACTGCGACCGTGGTGCTGCGACTGACGCCCACCGAAAGTATGCAGTTGAACGTGCCGGTGACGGGGCGTATCGGCATTAATTGTGAGAATGGCAACGGCACTTACATCAATTTCAACGTGACGCCGGTGAGCGACGCCACGGGTACGCTGGTGGTTGATGTGTGTGACGAATACACCTACTACACGGACGAGGCTCCGCATGTGAGCGGTGCTGAGATTGTGCTGCGCAACTCGGTGACGGGTGCCTTGGTGGCCCAGGGTGTGAGCGGTGACGATGGTAGGTTCTCCATTGAGTTGCCTGAGGGTTACTACCAGCTGAGCGTGACTGCGGAGAAGCACGATTCGTATAGGAATAACATTGTTGTTGACCCGGGGACCACGACAGTGAAGACTGTGAACCTGAGCTATCAGGCTGTGAAGGTGAGCTGGGACGTGGTTGAGACGGAGGTTGAGGACGAGTACCAGGTTGTGACGACTGTGGAGTATGAGACTCGTGTGCCTGTGCCGGTGGTGGAGACGATTGTTCCGACGCGCATAGCGGCTGATGAGCTGGGTGTGGGTGAGAGTCTGGTGTTCTACGCTGTGTTGACGAACAAGGGTCTTATCACTGCGAAGGACACTTGGTTCACGATGGACGAGTATAGTGGCGACTACCGTTGGGAGCGGCTGGTGACTTGCGACGGCGTGGACCTTGCGCCGCAGCAGAGCATGGTAATCCCGGTGAAGGTGACGAGAATGGGAGTTGAGAGTTCAGAGTTGAGAGTTGAGAGTTCAGAGTTGAGAGCGGAGAGTTTTGAGAAGGTGAGGAGAGCCGGTGGTGTTGGCGGCGACTGTGCGATAAGGTGTATCACGATTTACTCGTGGGAATGTGGTGAAGACAATAAGATGCACAGGAATTCGAACACTATCACTTATCAGGCGTGCAAAACGGACCTGGGTGGCTTGGACAAGGGCAGCGGTGGTGGTGCTGCTGACCCTGAGCTCTTTGATTTGCCCAATGACAGTGGTGGTGACTTCTATGCTGATGTGAATATTGAGCACCGTGTGTCGGAACCGGAGGACTGTGACTACTGCAATATGACTCTGGGCAAGGCGATAGCGGAGTGCTTGATAGGCTTTGTTCCGTATGCAGGGTGTATCTACGGTGTTGCAAGCGCCTGTGCCCCCTTGGCGTTCGACCAGAGGAATATCGTGGATTTGGACAATTGTGTTCAAAGTCTGATAAGTTGCGTTCCGGGGATAGGCTCATACAAAAATCTTGAGCTGTGCATTAAGAACGCTTTGATAGCTTTAGCGAAGTGTATGAAGGGTAATTCTCCGAGCAGGGGGGATATTGGGAGGCGGATGGCTCCGCCCTCCTACGTGGTGGATTACGAGGCTACGCTGATTACGGCGGTGAAGGCCACTGAGGCTGTCTCTGACTACCTGACGGAATTCTTCGGTGACTCTATTTGGGTGAGCGATGTCGTTGGCGAGGAGTTGATGGCAGTGATGGAGCTGGTGACAGTGAACAGTGAGGCTGGCCGTGAGCTGACGATGGAGGATTTCGCGAGTGTGAGACCTCAGGGCATCAGTGTGGCGAAGATGGAGGCTTTCCTGGAGCGGATGAACAACACTATAGACTATAAGGTGAACGGCGTGGTGCATGAGAACATGGTGCACGGCGACGTGCTGGACGAGTGTGGAAGGCGCGTGGCTGAGGCCGACGCAGAGGCTCAGGCGCTGGGCTACGTGTCGCTACAGGAGATGTGGGAGACGTCGACGAACAAGCTGATAGAGCGCATGGAGGAGCGTGAGGGTCAGGGAACGGTGTGTGCATCGATTTCCCTGCAGATCAATCAGACGATGACGCTGACAAGACAGGCCTTCAGGGGCACGCTCACGGTGTTCAATGGCAACGAGGAAAGTGCGATGGAGGAGATGAAGCTGCGGCTGAACGTGACGAACATGGCGACGGGCCAGGTGGTGGGCAGCCATGAGATGGAGATGCACACGGAGAGCCTGAAGGGCTTTGAGGGTGAGCTGGACATGGAGAGCGGGTGGACGCTGGGCGCTCAACAGACGGGCACGGCGACGATTATCTTCATCCCGACGAAATATGCTGCTCCCGAAGAGGACACGAAGTACTCCTTTGGCGGTACGTTGTCGTACATCGACCCCTATACGGGCCTTGAGGTGACTCGCGACCTCTACCCGGTGACGCTGACGGTGAAGCCTTCGCCGGAACTTGACCTGACGTACTTCATGCAGCGCGACATCTACGGCGACGACCCGCTGACGGAGGATGCCGTGGAGCCGATGGTTCCCGCCGAGTTTGCGGTCATCATCAATAACAAGGGCTACGGCGACGCTACGAACGTGCGCATGGTGACGGAGCAGCCGAAGATTATTGAGAACAAGAAGGGGCTGTTCATTGATTTCGAGTTCGTGAGCTCTCAGCTGAACGGTGAGGAGAAGGTGCTGAGCCTGGGCGAGAGCATACCTACCGAGTTTGGCACCATTGCGGCGCACTCTCAGGCGTACGCCCAGTGGTGGCTGCAGTCTTCGCTTCTGGGTCATTTCACCGACTACAATATCGAGGCGACACACGTGAGCAGCTACGGCAACGAGGATCTCTCGCTGCTCGACGAGGTGACGATCCATGAGCTTGTGCACGGGTTCACGCCGATGACTGGCACGCTAGGAAGCGTGCCCTACTATGGGGAGACTGGCACGCTAGGAAGCGTGCGCTACTACGGGAGGGCTTTTTTGGTCAACGATGTGCTGGATGCGGATGACCTGCCCGACCAGATATACTTCTCCAATGCCACGCAGGATGATGTGCACATAGCCACGAATGCCGTCGCTACGAAGCAGAGCACGACGGAATGGCTGCTGACGATTAAGCCGAACTACAACGGCTGGAGCTACGGCAACCTGCTCGACCCGACGGTAGGTCGCCAGAAGCTGGTGAGCGTGCTCCGCACGCGCGACAACCAGGAGCTGCCCGTTGACAACGTCTGGCAGACGGACCGCACGCTGCTGGACGGTGAGAACTGGCGCTATGAGAACCGCCTGCACTTCATTGCCGACATCCCCGCCGAGGTGATGGCAGAGGGGGAGACCTTCCTCTTGACCTTCGAGCCTCGCCCAGCCGTGGAGCTGGACGTCGTGAGCTTTGACGGCGTACCTTCTGAAGGCACGCTGCAACTTACGCAGCTCACGGAGGTGACCGTGAGTTTCAACAAGCCTGTGGCTGGCGACGGCTTCCCCAAGAGTGCGGTGACGCTGAACTGCCAGGGCGTGGCTCAGGACACGACGAAGATTGTGATTGAGCGCATTGACGACCAGACCTTCCGTCTCGACCTCAGCGAGGTGACGACGGGCAACGGCTACTACGTGCTCACCATCCAGACGGCGAACATGCGTGATGCCGACGGCTTCGCCGGTAGCGTGGGTCGTCAGGCGACATGGGTGCAGTACGTGGAGGGCAAGGTAAACCTGCGCATCGCTGCCTCGCCCGCCGAGGGCGGCACGATGTCGCCCGAGACAGGACAATACGACTACGGCCAGCCTGTGACCCTCACCGCGACGCCCAGCACGGGCTATGATTTCCTGCACTGGACAGAGAGGAGCGTGTTGAGTGAACTTCCTTCCTTCAGCTACACCCCGCAGGGCGATGCCACGCTGACCGCTGTGTTCCAGCCCAAGCAATTCACCGTCACTGTGAGCTACGACACGAAGGGCGGCACGGTGACTGGCGGCGGAACAGGGCGCTATGACTATGGCACCACACTCTCACTCACTGCAACGCCCGCCACCGGTTACCTCTTCCAGGGCTGGAAGGTGAACGGTGAGCCGAGGGCTGACGGGGGCGCAGAACTCACCGTCACCGTCACTGGTGAGACCACTGTCGAGGCCATCTTTGAATTCCAGCCGTCGGTCACGCTGACAGGGCGTGTCACCACTGCCGATGACGCCACTCCCATCATGGGGGCGACCGTCATGCTGACGAAAGACGACATCACCTACACGGCCACGACCGACTACCAGGGCCGCTACTCGCTGGAGATTGCCGATCGCACGCTCTCGTACGCCGTGCACTGCGAGGCCGATGGCTATATGTGGAGCGCCTCAGAGGACATCTGGTTCTCGGAGGGCAGCCAGGTGAAGGACTTCGTGCTGCTGCGCGGCGCCACCGTCGTGCTTCCTGAGAACGGTGTGTGCACCTTCTCCTCGACCCTGCCCCTTGACCTCTCGGCCACCGACATTGAAGCCTATTATGTTTCGAGATACGAGAACGGTAACTTCATCCTTCAAGAAGCCACACGGTCGGCTCCTGGGGAAGGGCTCATCCTGAAGGGTGCCATCGGCAACCGCCTTGACATTCCCGTACTGCCCTCCTCCGCCCGGGAGTCCAGTGCCACCTCTGCTGGCACGGACAATCTGCTGGTAGGCACGGCCTTCGCCCCATACACCGTGGGTGAGGACCAGGTGTGGCTGATGAATGAGGATGACGAGGATGCCCACTTCCGCCGCGCCGACAAGGGCTTCGTAGTGCCAAGGGGAAAGGCATACGTGCTTTATACGATTGCCACCGACGCAGAGGTGGTGTACATTATCTGGAGCGAGGCAACGCTGATAGAGATGGTGCGCAAGGCTCTGCAAGATGACCGATCCCCCCACTACGACACGGGCGGGCGTCCTGTGAGTAAAACCTCAAAGGGTCTGCATCTGCAGCAAGGCAAGAAAATATTAGTAAAATAACAAAAGAGTTTAGAGTTTAGAGTTTATAATTTAGAATTTAGAATTATGGCAGACAAAGATTTTTGCTTAAGCTCGTATATAGCCTTCCGCTATATATGGAAAGACGGTATGGACTTCTGTGAAGGGTTCCAGCATAACAATTACCGTCCAATTGACGATGACAAACGCATCGCCGTACACACATCGGAAGACATCGACCGCGAGATACAGCGGCAGTTTGATGAACTTTATGCCAAGTATGACAGCATCGGCATCCTGCTGTCTGGCGGTATGGACAGTGCCAACCTCTCGTCCTACCTGCGTCCGGGCAGTCATGCCTATACGTTCAATTCTGTCTCGGGCGAGTGCAATCCCGACGTGGAGCGTGCTAAGGTGTATTGCAAGAAATGGCAACTGAATCATCATCTCATAGACATCACTATGGAGGACTACGAGCGCTATACGCCACTCGTGATGCGTCATAAGTTCGCTCCCGTACACTCTATCGAGCCGCAGATATACAAGGCTGCGGAGATGGCCCGTAAAGACGGTGTGCAGCTGATGATTGTGGGCGAGAGTGCCGACCTCATCTTCGGCGGTATGGACAAGCTTATCTCTCCCGTTTGGACCTTCGACGGCTTCGTCAAGCGCTACACCTTCCTCGACCCGAAGCTGGTGCTCACTAATCCTGTAGACCAGTCGGAACTCTTTGAACGTTACCGTCAGGGCGAGGACGGCATCGACTATATGCGCTTCATGGACGATGTTTTTGCTGTGGAGAGCAGCGGTTCCTACCTCAATGCCTTCGGGGCAGCATGGATGCCCTACTACGACCCCTACGCCAAGCTTGTTATGGCCGACCCGCTCGATATGGAGCGTGTGCGTGGAGGCGAACCGAAATACCTGGTGCGCGGACTCTATGCCCTGAAATATCCTGAGCTGGAGATTCCGTTCAAGATTCCCATGCCGAGGCCTGTCGATGCCGTGTTCCGTGACTGGGAAGGGCCGAAGCGTCCTGAGTTCCGTAGCGACATTCCCATGGACCAGCTTACCGGCAACCAGAAGTGGCAGCTTTGGTGTGCCGAGCAGTTCCTGAATTTGCTTCAGTAGTCCCATTAGCCCCATTAGCCCCATGCCCCCCATCACTCCTGACCGTATCTTCAAGGACCACATCCTCCACGTTTTTAAGTTCACGGTGGACTTCCTCCGTCGTCATAACCTGCGCTACGTGGCCTGTGGCGGTACGGTGCTCGGTGCCGTGCGCCACAAGGACTTCATTCCCTGGGACGATGACATTGACATCTATCTGCCCCGTAAGGACTACGAGAAGTTGCTCGACTTGAAAGAGGAGGCACGGCGGGAGGGCTTCGACGTGCTGTCGCTGCGCGATGAAGGCTACTACCTGCCCTTTGCCAAGGTCTCTGACATGAACACCACGCTTTGGGAGGAGGAGCAGTTCCCCTTCCTCATGGGTGTCTATGTGGACCTCTTCGCTTTGGACTATTTCTCATGCAGCGACGAGGAACTGACGGCCATACAACGACGCAGCCTGAAGAAATTCTACCACTACCTGAAGTCGGTGAGCAATATGCCTACTCGTGGCTTGCTCTTAGACCTGCTGCGCGGCAATACCGATAAGGCACAGTACAAGCTAGAGGTGCTCGTCTCACGCCCTTTCCGGCGCTGGCTCTTGAAGCAATTCATGGACTATCAGAGGTGGTACTCCTCTTTCGATGGCGACAAGACGGTTTGCGTGACGCAATGGGCGGGCCGTATCTTCAAGCGTGAATGGTTCGAAGATACCATCGAGGTACCCTTTGCCGACACTACCGTCATCATTCCCCGTGACTACGATGGCTACCTCACCTGTCTCTATGGCGACTATATGACCCTGCCGCCTGTTGAGAAGCGCGTCTCCGAGCATCAGCATCATTACCTGAACTTCGACGAGGGCGTCATCCCACCAGGGTTCCCCTCTAAACATTAAACTGAATTATTCATGAGAATTACTACGGTCAATCGAATGGCTTTGATTCTTAACACGAATTGCCACGAATTAAACACAAATTATTCAAAAATTTATTTAATGAGTAATTCGTGATAAATTAATGAAAATTCGTGTAAAAATGAAAAGTAAATGTAAACTCTCAACCTCACCTTTCAAATAGTCATGTGGAAGATTCTGATTTATAGTCTTGTGCAGAGCATGCTGCTCGTCGGCGGTCAGGTGTTCCTGAAATTTGCGATGACGCGTATGCCGGCCTTTGCCTGGACACGAACGTTCTGGCTGTCGTTGCTGAGTAACTGGCAGTTTGCGGCCTGTGGATTGTTCTTTGGGGCGGCATCGTTGCTGTGGATGTACATCGTCAAGACGTTCCCCTTCAGCATGGCCTATCCCATGGTGAGCCTCAGCTACGTGATGGGCATGGTGGCCGCCATCGTGTTCTTCCACGAAGAAGTGTCGATGACCCGTTGGCTGGGTGTGGCGTTTATCGTTCTAGGATGTATTTTGATTGCCAAATGAAAAGAATCACGATATCATTATTATTTCTTTTTTCGCTATTCTTTAGTGTAGCGCAAGCCCAGGGCGATGATGCTCAGATAAGGCAGAAGATAGCTGTGGCGGCACAGACGATGACCTCTATGCAGTGTGACTTCGTTCAGACGAAGCAGCTGAAGATGCTCAACGACAAGATGGTCTCTGAGGGTCGCATGTACTACAGTCAGAAGGACAAGCTGCGGTGGGAGTATGTGAAGCCCTACCAGTACACCTTTATCATGAACGGCGACCGCGTGTTGCTGAAGAACAAGGAACGCAGCGATGTCATTGATGTGCGACAGAACAAAATCTTCCGCGAGATTGCCAACATCATGCTGAATAGTGTGGTAGGCAACTGCCTCAACGATGACCGCTCTTTCAAGACTTCCATCACGACTGCTGGAGGCCAGTGGGTGGCCACGCTCTTGCCCCAGCGCAAGGACATGAAGCAGATGTTCCAGAAAATCATCCTCCACTTCGACCAGCAACAGGCCACGGTAAGCCGTGTAGAGCTGGTGGAGAAGAACGGCGACCTGACTACCATCGACCTGAAGAACATACGTAAGAATGAGACGATTGCTCCTCGTACTTTTGCTGTTGAGTAGCCTCCAGGCTTTTTCTCAACACTCCGCTCGGCCCAACGGGACGCCTGCCCAAGCAAGAACGCTCAACGCTCAACGCTATACCGCTTATATCTCCATGCCCCGTGGCTACGTCAGCGGTATGCTGGTGCTGCTCAGTGAGGAGGAGTGTGTAAAGGGGAGCCTCTTCAACGAGTTTGGCATCACTGCTCTCGACTTCACCTACGACCGTAAGAAGAACAAGGTGAAGCTCCACTCGGTGGTGAAGATGATGGACCGGTGGTACATCCGACGTGTGCTCCGTCGTGACCTTCGTGAAGTCTTGAAAGGGCTGGAGCAGGGCGACTCCATCTACGAGGACAAGCGTTACCACATTAATTATAAGTTCACGCCTCTGCATGAGTGACAAGACGAAACAAAAGAAGTTGCTGCGCGACAGAGGCATTTGCGTGATCATCCCGACGTACAACAATGGCGGGACGGTGGCAGACGTAGTCCGGCGTGCTCTCGCAGAGTGTGACGACGTGATAGTGGTCGATGACGGCTCCACCGACGACACCGCCTCTCAGCTCTCAACTCTCAATTCTCAACTCTCCGCTCGGCC
>Ga0265299_10002384_pt1 | contig 19501 bp, 31 predicted proteins | sample AusTroGonzalo_MG_4_FD_193485 | JGI IMG/M metagenome (GOLD analysis project Ga0265299, IMG submission 193485) | Bovine rumen microbial communities from tropical cattle in Woodstock, Queensland, Australia - Gonzalo_02 | ecosystem: Host-associated > Mammals > Digestive system > Stomach > Rumen ... | reverse complement strand
GTTATGTTTATAATATAGAAAAAATCCAGACTTTTGTAAGCCTGGACTTTTGGATATTTTTTCGCGGTCTTGCTACTTGATCTTCACGACGGTGTAGCCGAGCTTCTGACAGGTCTGATGGAAATACAGATCGTTCTTACAGCCGAACTTCTTACCATCGCCTTCACGATACCAAATACCGTGATAACCTTCGATACCGTGACCGGCCTGGATCGCCAGTTCGGCACAGTTCGCCTGGAGGAACTTACGGTCTCGACCCTTCTGAACGGCGTGCTTGAGGACGTATTCAAGAGAACCTGTCTTGAGACGACCGCGCTTGGATTCAGACTTGGCTTCGGATTCAACAAAATTGCTCTTCATATTTTTTCCTTTGATTTGATTGTTAATGTTGTTCGGAATTAAAATATAATAAAATGTTCTAATTCCGTAAACGTTCTTTGTGTAAAATTTTAGTGACGGAATACCTTCCACTTCAACCACACCGGAGTACCTTCAGGAGTCTGCCATTCCTTATTCTCCCCGCGTTCGAGGTTCATGATGCTACGGTTAACATCACGGAAGTTCACACGTTCAAAGTTCAAATGCTCAGCCATGTCTCCGACGGTCTTGTTGAGATCCGCCGCGATAAACTTTGCCGCGGTCAAAGACTTCTTAAACCTTACAACGTTGTCGATGCAGAGGCCATCGCTGCCGCATTCGTCATATTCGGCGATAGCGACAGAGATAACCATCTTTTTCGACGGAATTCTCTCTTTCTTCCGCTTTCCCATTATTCAGCCTCCATCAAGTCGATTTCGGTGTCAGCGCAGAGGTTACTCGGTGCGCAATAACGTTTCAGGAGAACAGACTTGGCCTTCTTGGCCTTGTCCATAGCGGTTTCGCCAGTGACCGGATCATCCACGAAGCATCCTTCGAGAATGCGACGACCACAGGCTTCAGAGCGACTCAAAACTGCAACTTTCATATTTACCTCTTTGTTGATGTTGAACGTTGTTGTTTATACTTATAATATAGGAATTTTGGCTTGAACCGTACACAATTAAATAATTTTAATTTTCTGCGGTGTTGCCGGTGTGATTCCCAGTTTCGCCTGGTACATCTTCACCAGAGCATGGTCACCGAAGCGGCCAGTCCCATTACTGATTCGGGTTTGAACCTTTTTCAGCATTTCCATTGTCAGTCGTTTTTCTTTTGGTGTCATAAATTTGTTTGCCTGCCTTTATGCATAACTGCATGAGTTTTTCTGTATAGTGACCATCAAAGGCCACGGTTGCTCGGATCTTGTTTCCCCAAACGCCACTAACACCAAATCGAAGACCTGTTGCTTCGTGGTTATGGTTCTTTTTATACACGTGAATCCCGCGATGGAATGTCAACTGTGTCTCGTCCTGGTCCGGTTTTACCACGTACCCAGTCTTGTCGAACACTGCCGATTGGAATTCAGCAAGTGTGTAGGCATCGCCGAGATGATCCAGAGCTCGACTGATGTCCTTTTGAATGTTCCGTTTTAAAATCTTGTAGTCCATATGGTGTCTCCGTTGGCATATGGACTTTATTGTTTAACCAAACAACTTAGTCCAGAGCGTCCAAGGCCTCCATTGTTTCACGGTTTCGTTTCACCATTTCCCGTGTATACTTAATGAAGTTCTTGGCTTCGATAGTGTTGCAACGTCCGAAGATTGTACCGCTGAACGAGATGTCGATTTCCTTCAACAGGAACGCCTTTGCACGACGGTAGAACTTCGAAGTGTCGGTGATTGCTCGGAGCTGCTTGTTGGCGAGCGTGGTACGATCAGAAGAGTAATAGCCCTTCCGCATGATGTCTTCAGCTCGCTTCGTGTCCTTAGCGTCCGGAACAGCATCACGAATGTGCTGGATAAGCAGGTCGTCCGTCATGTTCGCCACAATGTTCTTGTCGATTTCCTTCATAAATTACCTCTTTGTTATATTCTTAATATAGGAAATTTTAGAGAAGTTGTAAAGAAAAATCATAAAGATTTTTCTTACAGCGTTTCCATGATTTGCGAAAGAACCTGCTGGAGTTTAGAAGCATTGATACCTTGAACCATCAGCTTAATCTTCTGCTTACCCTGAACATCAGCGCGGAGTTTCACACTGCCCTGGCCAAGCGGAAGCTTTTTGGTGTACTGGAGATTCAACCAACCCTTTGCACGGTTTCGTTCGTTCTCTGTCTTCCATCCTTCACGCTTTGCTTCATCTCCGATGTAGCTCAACTCAGTTGGGACGAATCCGCGACGGTTCATGACTTCCTGGAGGCTCTCGTCAACGTCGTAGAATTCGAGACAGTTGGCGGTCTTGTTTTGTTCTTGCTTAACCTTAGCCTTTGCTTTCGCCGTAGTCTTGAAGTTTTCGATGAAACTATAAACCGCCTTGAACCAGTCAGTAAACGTCGGATAGTCCTTTTCCTTGATGTACTTCGGGACGTGTTTGATGTTGATCTTTGTCGAGCGTCCGTAGTCCTTGTTGTCACGCATGTCTTCAGTGTCGATCCAACCTTCACCATATCCACGAACATGCAACATTCGTTTCGTCGAACCCGGGATAATACGTGTATAATTCCCGTTCTTACGGAAGGTATTCGGATAACAGTTGATAAGGTCATTCCAAGAGATTTCGGACACGCCAATATAAAATTTTGCCATATTATTACCTCGTTTGTTGTTTTTCTTTTAATATAGAAAAATCTGGACGTTTTGTCATCCAGATTTTAATTATATTTTCTTTCGGCTTAGCCAATCACGAACGTGGAAAGCTGTGACCACTTCGTAACGTTCTTGACTGCTTCGTCATATTCGCCCTGGTGGGCTTCACAAGCCTTCTTGACTTCTTCTGGTGTCTTCGCAGCCTTGAGTTCCTTACGGAATTCTTCGGATGCATTGAACCTCGTGTAGTTCAACATATTCTGCAGGTTCATCTTGAAGATGAGCGAATCGTCCTCGAACATTTCGTAGAGCCTGTTGCTGTAGAGACTACGCCAGCCCGCTTCGTATTCGATATACTTCGTGTTCGACCTCAGATGTCCGTATTCCGCGGCTCTGCTCATCGGTTCAAGCTTCTCGAACTCTGGACTCATGAATTTCCCCTTGTCACAGACGAGATGAACGAAATGGGACGATTCGTGAACGAACACGCCGAATTGATAATCGTCAGCGAATTCAAGTTCCTTCGTAGTTTCATCATAGGTTGCGGTTCCTTCGGGAAGGACGATTCGAGCGATACTGTCGACTCCCGTGAAATAACCGCCTGCATGTTCGAGCTTACGTCCGATAATCAACGCAGAACCGGCGAAACCGTAGATTTCAGGTTCATTATCGACGTCTTCGAGCTTGCCCATGATATACTTGAAGTAGTTCTGTCGTCCTTCAGCGAACTTCGAACTGTCCTTGAGTGTGACTTCGGTGAAACCGGAAACAATTTGTGAACTCATAATTACCTCTATTTTTTCTATAATATAGAAAATTTTGGATATGTTGTAAATGAATATATTAAAGATTTTTGTCTTCAAAATCGCAATAAAGTCTTTTATATAAATAGTGTTTTATATTATATAACACAAAATTTTAAGCCATAAACGCGTTTTAAGGACTTATTTTTTAATAGTCAATAAAATATATAGTCTAAAAAATTAAGGCCTTAAAATGAGTTTAGTCAGGGATCGCCATAAACGTTTCGAGAGTACAAAAAAGTGGTAGTCATATTTCAGACTACCACCTTTCGTTCAACAAAGAGCCCGAAGGCTCACAATGTCTTAGAGGTCACGGCTAATCATAGCAGTCTTGTAGAGAGCCTTGAGTCGGCTTTCGTGCTTGCTGATACCGATTGCCCAGGCTTCCTGCTTCTTCACAGCGTCAATCACGCAGTCCTTCACAGCGGAGATTTGAGCATCCTTAGTGAGCGACTCGAGGACGTCGTAGAAGTTGTGGGCCATACGAGCTCCGAGTTCGCCCGGAATGTCCTTCTCGTGTTCCTTCATCCAGAGCGTGCAACCACCGACGAGCTTGATGGCACCCGGGAAGTCAGACTTGCAGAGCTTTTGGAGTTTCGTCTTCAGGGTTGCATCAATCTTGTCAGCTTCCATCAACATCTTCGGCGAGAGTGCATTGCCCTGAGCCTTGAAGTAGCTGATGAAGTCCAGAGCCGCACCGTTGCCCACAAGACCAGCAACGATTTCGGTGAGAAGCTTCGTACCTTCAGAACCTTCCCAAGCCTTATCAGCGTCGCCATTCTTGATGGTGTCGCTTACCTGTTCCCAGCAACGACGAGAGGGCAAAACACCACAGTCCGTACCCTGAACGCTCTTGACGAGTTCTTGGTTCGTATACGGGTCGAGGTTCGTCGGATGAGACTGGATGTACCCAGTGACACGGAAGTCCAGGCCCTTCTTGACAGCCCATTCAAGCCATTCTTCCACAGTCGGCTTGAATTCGTAGATAGCGAAGCGGTCGAGCTGAGCAGCATCCATAGTACCCACATCGTACTTACCGTCTTCCTCAGGGTTGATGCAAGCGAAGATACGAGAACCTTCAGGGAGGCTGATGTCATCGTAAGTGCCGTTGTTGGTCAACTGCATGATGGCATTCAGAGCGATGCTGAGGCCACGGTTGATTTCGTCAAGCAACAGAAGAACCGGCTTGTTCTGGATCATCCACTGAGGCTTGGCGAAGCGGGTCACTTCGTAAGACTTACCAGTTTCAGCATCCGTTTCAGTGATGCGGAACGGCAGACCAGTGATGTCGCCAGCATCTGCGGCATGGCTAGCGTGCCAGATGACCAGCTTGAGACCGAGCTTTTCGGCCATGCTGGAGACCCATTCGGTCTTACCGATACCGTGAGTACCCTTGAGCAAGATGGACTTGCGGGTGGGCAGATACTTGATTGCTTTGGTGAGCTGAGAGATATTCATATTCAGATTTCCTTTTGTTGATTGTTGAACGATGTAAGCGATATTGCTTACGTGTTAAATATAGAATTTTTAGATTGAACCGTAAACGAAAAGATTTAAGATTTTTTCTTTCGTGATTCCCGCAAGGTTCGTAGAACCAGCGAAATCAAAGTCAACTAAAGAATTCATATTCAACATGCTCTATAATATAGTAAATTTGGGTTAAGGGTTAAACTTCTTTTTATTAGAATTTTCCGTCAAGCTTGCTCAAGTCACGTTCGACACACCAGTTATGATAAGCGCCGAAGAACTTAGTGGCTTCGAATTCGGCCAACTGAATCTCGTGATCCAGCTTACGCTGAGCTTCAGTGAGATCGGGTTGCTGTTCCTTTCGCATAGCGTCCAATACTTGCTGGCCTGACCAGTTCAACTTGTACCGGCTCACAGTAGTCTTATAGTTATGCATATAATGTTCGTAACGGCCGTTGACATACTTCGATTTCGTCTTGGACGTTTCGATCTGCTCGCGGCCAATAATTTCGACGTACTTGCGGAACTGTCCGACAGGCTTGTAGCTCAGCTTATCAGAACGTACGGAACCCCAGCCAAACTGATTAAAGAACTTCCACGCCTGGGTTTCCTCTACCGCAGGCTTACGCAAGAGTTCCTTGCCGCCACGCACAAAGATAACGCGGTTAGTCGGATCTTCGAAGAACTTACGGTCTACCGTATTGCCCGCGGCATCAGTGACACCATAAGAATATACGTTTCCATTGTCGCGGTCGCGCCATATTGGGTGCATTCGAATTTTATATCTATTCATGAAACCTCGCTTTTTAATATAATATAGAATTTAATTTCAACTTTGTAAACTTAATAATCTTAATTTTTATTTTCGGCTTTACATAATAAAAAAGGGCTAGCCTTTCGGCTAACCCTTCGTTTCACTGAGGCAAGATTAAGAGCGGGACTTCTGGATCTTTTCGATGTCGTCCATGCCCAAGTGCCAGCGACACCAGCTCGGCGGTTCACCAGCATCCTTGGTGTGCAGGATGAAAATCTTGTACTTACCCTGCGGCTGTTCCCAGTTGAAGTAGCAGTCCGTAATGAACACAAGACCATCGTAGTGCACCTTTTCCTTTTCAAGCTTCTTGATGACGCAATCAGGATTCGTACCGCCACCACCGAGGCCCTTGAAGTCCGAAGCCTTGCTACGTTTTTCTGTGAAGTCAGAGCAGTAGCAATCCCAGAAGCAGTAGTCCACCTGAGCATGCTTGAGCGCAGAGTTAACAACACCGCAAGCACGTTCGATTTCGCTTTCAGCCATCGAACCGCTACAGTCAATAGCGAAGAGAACCTTAGCCTTCATGCTGTGACGCTTACCCGGCAGAAGACCAGTCATATCAGGAAGTCGGCGATTCGGACGCATCCTCGTGAACGCAATGGCGTCGGAGAACACAGAGGTTGCGAAGCGCTTGATGACTGTCCACGGGTCGAACTTGAGTTCGTTGGCCTTCAAGATACGCTTCTGCATACCCTCACCAACATCAGACCAGCTGGAGATTTGACGCTTGTTGACCTCTTCCGAAACCTGAGCGTCAACGAGTTCGTTTTCGCCCCAGCCTTCAGAGTTCTTCTTGCTTTGCTGTTCGCTGAAGTGACGCTTCAGAGAGTCCTGTTCCTTTTCCTGGTCGGACTTACCGTTGCCTTCACCATCGCCATCACCATCACCATCACCATCGCCTTCACCTTCGCCTTGGCCCTGACCTTCGCCTTGGCCCTGACCTTGACCTTGACCTTGCCCCTGACCTTTACCGTCTCCCTTCTGCTTTTCCAGAAGTGCATAGACCTTTTCAAGATACAGGTCATCGACAACGTTGAAGTTCGGGTCCATTGCGAGAAGTTCAGAGACGTCCGGGAAGACATCCTTGAGGTCCTTCGGAAGCAAGCAGTTACGAATCTTGGAATCGCAACAGATGAAGTTGGAAGCCTGAACAGACAACCCAGGGTTCGGCTGGAGTCGTGTAGTCACGTGGTGCAGAAGCAAGCGGAAGAGCTCGATGCTCGTAAGAACCGTGAAACTTTCGATGCTGAGCGTCTTGAGGAAGCTTTCGGTATACTCGATGAAAGGCGTCGAACCTTCCTTAGTGTTCAAGCGGAGCGTCACCTTAGATTCCTTCGGAAGCGCACGCTTATTACACATCGCATAGAAACTTGCGATGCTCGGGTAAATCACATACAGGGTCTGCTGCATGCGTTCGAACTTCTCTTCTGCGGTTAAACCGTACGTATTTGCCATAATTATTACCTCTTGTGAAACCGTTGACTAACTATCAACATCAAATAATATAGAAAAATCGAACAAAGCCGTAAACAAATAAAGATGGAAAAAATATAACAGAGGAACCCTGCGGTTGCAGGATTCCATCTGTCACATGGAACCGACAGGCTTAGACAGCCTTAGTTTCGGCTTCGTAGCACTGATGCTGAGCACCGAGAGCCTTGACCTTTTCAACAGTATCGCTGTTGACAATTCCAGTGTTGTAGCCGAACTTGTCGAAGAACCCGGTCTTGAAGGTTTCAGAGTACAGCGGGATCAAGTCGCGGTAGCTGTAGGCACACACAACCTTGCCACCCTTCACGATGACGTCGAAGTTGCGCCAGTCGTACTGAGGTGCGATACCCAGTTCTTCAATCTGAGCACCCATGCGGAAGCGCTGGAGATGCATGTTTCGAGCATCGTAGTTGTCGTGGCATTCGACAGCCTTGTTGAGAGCTTCAAGGACGTCCTGAGCCACAATCTTGTGCTGGATCTTCTTGAAGGTCGCAGACTTTCCGTTGTACCAGTTCATCACGATGTCGTGCTTCATCAACAGATCTTCTTCAATCTGGTTCATCTGCTGGCGATATTCAGCAACCTTGACGACGTTCGCAGCGTCCATCTGCTTCTTGCTGAGGTTCAGGATGATCTTCTTCACACCTTCCTTGTTGGTACGCCAAGCGTCAGCAGACACCACGTAGATGCAGTCACGGCTGTGGATCTGCTTGTTCTTCTTAGTACCAAGGTTGCGATAGACTCGCATACGCTTAGTAGATGCGTAACCGCCGACAGTCTTGCAGAGACCGTGAGCAGCAAGCCAGCTGTTGAATTCGTTGGATTCCTGAGCGGTCAGCGGAGCCATGCCTTCGTACTTGTTGACGACAACACGGGGCTTCGTGAGATGACGATTGCCAGCGATCACAGACTTAGTGACCGGCTTGAATTCAGCCACGCTTGCTTCAGCCTTCGGAGCTTCAGCTTCGGCCTTGGGAGCTTCGACGATCGGAGAAGCCTGTTCAACAGTGTCTTCGCCATCGAGACAGCCGAAGATTGCATCGAATTCAGCGTCGTTGAGAGTTTCGGGATTCTTGTTTGCCATAGTTTTACCTCTTAGGTTTGATTGTTAAACGTTATGCTTATAATATAGTAAATTGAATTCGAACCGTAAATAGATTTTGAATTAAATTTATTTTCGGTCTTACTAGATGCCGATCGTAGCACCTCCAGGGCCAACGCCATAAACCTGCGCCCCGCCGAGATTGCCTAGTTTCTTGATATTACCGGCCATCCCAGCCATGCCAGTGGGCTGCATCTTGGGCGCATCCTCTTCCGGTTCTTCCAAGTCGTCAAGGAAGTCTACCCCATCCAGAGCATTCAGAGCTTCAAGGTCCTTCTGACGTTCAGAACGGACGTCTTCGGTAATCTCATCACCGTCAAGAATGCTTAAAGCTGCGAGAGCGTCAACCTTATGCTGATCCATCACGAGCTTGGCCGCGCTTTCGAGTCCCTTACAGAGAACCTCTTCGTCGAACGGAACCCAGTCATCCATTTCGTCTGCATGCTCGCCCTGGCCACATTCCTGCAGGACTTCCATCCAGTACATCACATGTTCCAGGTTCTTGTCGCTCAGAACTTCACCGAGAGCATCACGGAATTCCTCAGAGATTCCGTCGCGCATCCATTCTTCGCTCTGAAACTTCGCATATAATTCTTTCAATTTTACCATTTTAATACCTCGTTTTTACTTAATATAGCAAATTTCGACTTAATACTAAATAAAAATTAAAGAATTTTTATTGCTCGGTTGTTCTTGGCATCTTCGGCCAGCCTTAATACAGCATAGCGGTCATCGTTCTGGATCGCCGGGATTAATCGGTCGAACAGCGACTTAAAGAATTCGATGTCTGTGGTCTTACGAGCCACAGCGTTCTTTTCCTTAGCGCTGGCTTTCCAGCCGATCAATTCCTGTACAGTCTTGTAGATTCCGTCATCCGGAGTCACCATTTGTACAGTATATTCAATCAGTTTACCGTTAACCATCTTGCGATAGAGCCGACGGGAAATATAAACATTGCCTGAAAAACATTTCGGCTTAACTGACCATTCCTTCTTATCTATTCGATACTTCAGCGTGAAGTCAATGAGATTGGGCGAATGCTTCGTCATATCATTAACCCATTCATACGGGACTTTCGTATATGTTATGACTTTTGTGTCTGGGTCTATATGCGAACCCTCGAATTCAGTCTGACTGTAGGTCACAGGGAAACTATATTCAAGATTGAATGACAGCTCGTTAGACTTAATACGTCCAGCGTTGAATCCGACGTGCAACAGTTCGTTGTGCGGGAACGTCTTAATAAACTCGCGGGCCATTTCGTAGAGCTGGTACTGCTTCGTGTTCTCTTCGAATGCCTCGTCTATACTCATTTTGTTGTTAATCATATTGCCTCGCTTTTGATTTTAATATAGAAAAAGTGGACTTAATTGTCCACTTAATTCTTTATAATTTTTATTTCGGAATTACTTGGTCAGTTCGGTAGCCTTCTTGATGAATTGTGCGAGCTTGAGTTTGAATTCCGCCTTGGTAAGTTCCTGCATCTTGAGCATGTGCAGGTTTTGCATAGGAATACTCATGCACCCGGCTCGCTGTATGTTCAGATAGAAAAACTTCGGGCTGTTCAGATTCATCATGTCGACGTGCATACCGGAGACAGACAATTGACCCCATTCGTTGTACTTTAGTTCTTCAAAGTGCCACAGGTTAATCGGTTTAGACTTCGGGCCATTTTCTACCCACATGAAGTACCGCCCGGTAAGTTCACGGTCGATCAGTTCTTGAACAGCTTTCAAACGTTGGTCTTTGCTCTTCTTATACAGTTTCAATGCGTTTTCGACGTCTTTCGATTCTTTCCAACCGTCGAAATTGCACACGGCATCTTTGTAAAATTTAGCGTTGGCCAATGCGGCCTTAAGTTCTTTGGACATTTTGTAAGGTTTCATTTTATTCCTCTTTTTAATCTTAATATAGAAAAAGTAGACTTAATTGTCCACTTAATTCTTTATAATTTTTATTTCAAAGTTGTCAGGGCCTTTCCATCGATGCAGACGTTACGAGCATGATATGCATCTTTCAGGCAATCAGTCTGGAACGCCTTTATACATGCTTCGACTGCTTCCTTGAACCATTCGTAATTGTCGGTCATACGTTTGGGATGTGCCTTACTGTTTGCATCCCCGTCGAATACGTCGTAGATAATATCATACACGGAAGTCTCATGGACTTTATGCATTCGTGCTGCTTCGATATATTCATGATCGTTTTCTTTTGTTTTCCGATAGACATACTGGGACATCCAGTCGAGCTTAAAGCGAACCTGCTGCTGTTTGTTCACATCGAACTTAACGGAAAAATGGGTATAACTGTCCTGGGCAATCTGAGCCGGTATAACATTTAACACATCATGGTCATTCCATGCCATGAATTGGGATTCCCTCATCTTAAACGGGATCTTATAGATGCAGGTAATCACCAAGTTCTTCGTCGGGTTATCCATGTTGCCACTCTTGCATGTCATGAGATCCTGACAGGGGAGCTGCTTAATGAATTCTGAAATTTTCTTCATGTGTTCAGCTTTGGTATTGAACGACTGCAGAAGATCCTCGAATTTAAGTTCGCATTGCTTTTTTGTTTTAGTTTTAGTATTTAACGACTGCAAAAGATCCTCCAAGTTGAGTTTTGTTTTAGCCATCTAAATATCCTCGTTTTATTATATTATAGCTTTTTGAATAAAATTTGTAAAGTGATTTAATAAAAATAAAAAAGACGGAGCACCATATAGTGTCCGTCTTACAGCGAGGTATTATGGAAAATTAGGCAACTTGCGCAGGTTCTGTAAAACAATTAAAGATACCATTAAAAGTCGTGTCAAGGCTGTTCTTATACAACTTATAGAGATCCGCAAAGGTGTTGATGAACCCGAACATGTCTTCAAAGCTCTTGAAGTTCTTTGTCTGTTTTTCAATACCCATGAATTTCAATAGGTCGTCAAGACGCCCATAAGTATTATCAACCTTACAGGGATCAGTGTAGATGTACACATAGTCATCTTTGCTCGCCCCGATAATAATCTCTTTTCCATTGGTCACATGATCGTTGACAATAAGTTTGAGACCACAGCCCTGCAGGTGTTCTCTGGTATTGTTAATTGCGTCCATGTATTCAATATCAAATTCCGTGACAGAATTCAAATACTTGTGGTAGAGCTGGATAACCAATGTGTCCGCCTCGGCACAGAGAGTCTTCACGTAACTACGCATAAGATTACAGTCATCCGAGACGAATTCAGTTGTGTAGACCGTCTTTTTCGTCTTGTCACCAAGATTCTCTATCAGATAGTCATTGAGCTTAGTACAATATGTCCTTGGTCTAAATTCAATGTTAACCAATCCTTCTTTCTTGAGGATTTCAAATTCAATGTCAACTTTACCGGCATTTTTGAGAGCAATAACCTCATCAAAGAGTCCCTCGAATGTGAGCTTAAGATATTCCGCAACCGATGTGTTCTTGTAATCGGTAGTATAATATGTGAATCTGTCACGTTGACGAGGGTATGTCAACATCATGTCGGCAATCTGTGTAAGAACATGGGTACGATCGTAGAACAAAGAGTTCGACGGGACTTTACACATAAACACGCTTTCAGGACCAATCTTGTATTGTTTGGTAGTCGTGTAAATTGATTTCCATTGTGCCATATTTAATACCTCTCGTTTATGTTCTTAATATAGAAAACAAAACAGGCTTAGTAAATTAAATAAATGACTTATTCCTTTACGGTCTCGCCAACGATAATGTCACGGGTCTTATTAAACGCTTCGCGAAGCTTCTCTTCCCTTTGATACTGCTCACCAATCATGTTCAAGAACACATCCATCTTCTTGATTTCATACATTTCGTCTTTTTCGAACTTAAAACCGAAAATGTTTTTAATGAATTCAAAACCTTCGGAGAAACTCGTGAGATACCACTTGTTATCCTGGAATCTGAAGTAAATAGCATGTCTTACCGTGCCAGTCGCGGAATACTGGCGAGTATAATAGATATACATGTAGGCTTGACAATAATTAACCTTCAGTTCTACCTTCAACTTATCGGTATATGAATCAATGATCTCACGAACATGCTGTGCATAGTCTGAAAGGTCAATAGACAATGACATATTGGCCTTCAAGGATTTATTCCAAGTCGTCTTGATTTCCGTTTCGCATTCAGCCATGAAGTCCGCAAAGAGCTTACGCAACTTTGGAGTATCAATCAGGTCTTCATCTTTGTCAAGGTCGATTAACGGCCATTCATAATTACTGCCATATTTGGTATTGCCGAAAACCTGAGACAACGATCCTGATCTGTTGCACATAATAGCACTAAACTGTATTGCAGGCTTCAGTTTTTTCTTACTTATATAAATTTTAATGTCATACAGGATTTCATTCTTGAAGTGCATGCCTTCGTCATCCGGAATCGCAATAAAGCTTTCAAGATCCTTCTTTACACGATACTTTATAATATCGTCTGTCTTATTGCGCGAAATATGCACTTCGTTATCGAGACGGATGACACCGGGAAGACACGATACATCATTAAACAGATTTTCAATAGACTGACGATATTGATAATTGTTCAACTTCGCATTGTCAGCGACTTCAATCGTAGTACCACAAATCTCGATAGTTTTCATATTGTTTCCTCTTTATACTCTTAATATAGAAAACGAAACCAACTTAGTAAATTAAATTAGTAAGGTTTTTCAGTCACGACATCGCGTACGAACTGTGCACGGACTTTCTTGAAGTTATATGCCAGTTCACGCTGTCTACGGTATTCCTTCGCGATCATGCCCATCAGTTCGTCCATCTTGTCTTCGTTAATGAATGCTTGATGGTACGTCGAACTGTCTATATCAAATATCTCGTCCACGAATTCAAATGCGTAATTCGTATATTCCACATACCAGCCATCGCCCTTATTCGTTAAGCGCAGAGTGCCAGTCACGGCTTCGTCTACATCGGAAACGGTTATGCTGTAGCTCGTTTCGTCGCTATAGGTTTCGACACCCACAGATGCACCGTTGTTCATGAAGATGTCGCGAATGTGCGTTGCAAAACCAGCGAAATCAATTTCCCTTTCGGTCTTGGAATTCTGAATGTCTCGCCAGACCTTACGAAGCTTTTCGATTCCCTCTTCCTGGGCTTCAGTGACCTTGTTCACAAGGAACCCTATATCGAGAATCTGGTCAGTAGTAAGTTCGAATGTCTTAGTAATTACATCGCACTGTTCTCCCAGCTTTGCCTTCAGATGCTTATAGACCGGACACATACTTACATTACTGTTATGCGCACCGCCGAGAGTATAAATGCGAACATAGATTTTAAGTTCGTTATTGCCTATATTCTTTTTACCACGACCAAAAGAGTAGTTGATGGTAGTCGAGAGCACCAGGCTTCCATGATCGTCGATGCCAAGATACGGTTTCAGGTCTTCACGGAGATATGCACTCACATATTCGTCGTTAGCCCTGCGGTAAGTATGGAACGATTCAAAGCAACCAACCTTAGCCTTAAGATTGTCAATGGCGACTTCGAGAGCTTTACCGATCTTCCAGTCAGCGAAGATGCCGTTATCCCCGAATTCATGCCAGCCGTTATAAAGATGAACATTTACCATAATTACCTCTTGTATATTCTTAATATAGAAAAAGAGACTTGCATCGTAAGCAAATCTCTTAATCAATTTTATTTCAGAATTACTACTCTTCACCCTTGGTTCACTTGAGTCCAGCGCTTGCTGTCCCCCAGGGTTCATAGACCGCATGAATGCACTGATTGTACATATTACACATACGAGTGATCAGCTCAAACATAATTGCCTTATCTTCATACTTAATATATCTGTCGAATTCAATTTTATTAATCCGTAAGGCAGACCATATTAATCCAAGGGTTGTATGATCTACATCCGACATGTCAGTTGAAATACCACAGCAATAATGTAGGTACATGTAAGTCGGAGTGAAAAAGATTTCAAAGCGACGTCCATATTTGCTGTCGAACAACGTTGTTGCCTTGTTTGCGCCAGAGTCCCTGGGGTCTTCTATAGTCACACAACGTTTGTCGTGCATAATCTTTCTGATTTCCGGCATCACCTCAAGAAGTTCACAGTCAATCAAGTTATGATACATTTCTTCCTGAGCTGCCTGCTTCGCCGTTTCAGTGACCATCTTCTCGATGCTCTCACGACGATGCGGTGTCACCATGGCATCTATAATCTTGAGGATAAACTCAGGGTCACAGTTCCTTAATACAACACGCTTATTGCTGTCGTCGATGTAGCTGCGCAAGTGCATCTTTCCACCCACCATCTTTTCAAGGCGAGTCGGGAGGTACACGTTGACTACACCCTTCTTACAGTTGTACTCTTTAAGGCGGAGTTCATACTTGATTTCGTCTTTGTTTTCATAACGGCTTACTTGAATGGCGAAACCGAAGTTGTTCTGTCGCACGATATATTGAACATAGAACGCTGGAGAGTTGTAATGTCCCCATGTGCTGCCGTCGAATTTCAACGGTACGGAAGGGCACATCTTCTTAACCAGATTTGCAATATCAGCGAAAAGCTTGTTGTTTACAAAGGCATCTTGAATATTCCCGTAAGCAAAGTCTTTCACGTCAAACCACAAACCGATTTGCGGGTTATATGTATTAGCAAATTGTTTCATTCAATACCTCGTGTTTTATCTTAATATAGTAAAATCAAAGACGTTCAAGAGCGAATTTAACAGTGAATTTATTTACAAGTATGTCATAGTCCTGCTTCGATTGTACATGCATGATCTCGCCATCCATCATGAACCAGTAATCCTCATAAGGATAACAACGCAGGCTTAATCCACGTTCCAGCGGAATAAACAGATTTCCGGTTAGTTCGCAATCCCGTGAAAAATCTACTTCCCAGGCTTTCAAATTTATCGTAGCTTCATGCGATGATTTATTGACAACCATTATAGTTTCTCCAATGCGAATTGAGTCATCAGTTTTTCATAGATCACTTCCAGTTGGTCCATATCAGCCGCCGAATACGCTGACAGGGTCTTGTCTTCGTTCTGAATGATTAAGCAGCGACTCGGATAAATTACGAAATTCTTTATAGATGCTTGGATCACCATATAGCCATACCTCTTATGTAATATCGGTACGTCTATTATTTTATAGAACCGTCCATTGTTTTTTATTCTCATAGTTTCTCTAGTGCTAGTTCGTTATTCAGCGATTCCATTAACGGGAATAGTGCGTCGCCAGTATACTTCTTACCCGTAGTAAACCCGTATTCATCACATGTAGTGACTGTTGAATTCAACTCCACATATATGTCAAAAGGCACAGAGCAGCATGCGTGTTCTTTACATCCCAGAGTAAAATGTCTGAATTCGCCCACGGAATAATACTTAGTTATACGGGTGACCCAGACTTTACGTGATCCAACATATAAGTACATGTTAATCCTCCAACATAGCTAAAGCACAAAGGGTTTCAATGTCATTACGCATCTCTTCGAATTCCCTGGGATTATTGAAGTGATACTTCTTGTTCGTCTTTTCCAGATAGATATATCCTTTGTCCATCGGAATAAGGTGGTTCATATGGGGTTCGTTGTTGCTATAGCAGGTTGGCTTTGCAACCCAATTTACCCAATAACTCTTAACCATACCGCCATTAGTGTAAAAGTTGTGCGGATGAATACCATCCTTTGCAAGTATGTACATTACAAAGGTCTCTTGATTCATGCCTTCAGTACAAATAGCTTTAATTGTTTTTTCGTTCATATTCTTAATATAGAAAAAAGTCCTGGCCACGTAAGCCAGAACTTAGTTGAATTTATTTTCGTTATTACCTGCGACCGCACATCATGGGACACGGAGGAAAGCCCCAAGGCGGCATACGATTGCGGTTTTCCGTTTCTTGTGCACGAACCTTGAGACGTTCTTCACGGTACTTCTTATATTCTTCTTCGGAATTGAAACGTACAGCGGCGGTGTTCTTACGGATATTGCTAAACCACGGGTTGCTTGCTGTGCAGTCAAACACTCTATCGGCATCCGTGACATCGAGGTAGAAGTCATTACCGTCCACGTAGTCGCGAACGTTTACGAACGTACCAATAGCATCTTCGGTGACGAAGTATTCATAGCGCAAGATACCATCGCGAGATTCAGAAACGTACTTGACCTGTCCGCTGGTCGAGTATTCGTAGTTGTAGTGTTCCGAACCGTCCTTGCCGGTGTATGTGAAGGACGAGAGACATTCGCTTTGGCACGAGGTGTCAGAGGCCTTGAGATAGGAATAGACGTAGGTTCGGTCGTCGACAGCAGTTGCAACCTTGCGGCCAAATCTGTCACGAACAGTATACTTGTAGTCGACATTGGCATTCTGTTCAACTTCGATGCTCGGATCTTTCTTGTCACCGTTCCACGGCTGGAGCCAGACTTTCGTGTTGATATTGGCGGTCATGGGTTCTTTGTAGCCCCACTGATTGTGGGTTTCGTTGACCACATGACCCTGATAGTCATAGGTGACAGAAGAGCATAGCGGAAGGTTGGAGTCTTTCTGATAGTCCGTGTGGTTAATAGACATGACGTGGCCGTTTTCGTAATATGCGAAATGCCATTCACTCGGATAGATCTTGTTGCTTCCGCTCTTGGTAAAAGCCTTAATTGTCTTTACAAGTCCAGTCGGTCCCTTTTCGATTGCGACGATGCGGTAAGCATCCGGCCAGTAGTTAAATTGCGGTAGATCCTTCGGCCAAGGGATGTTGCGAGATTCTGGTTTGTTGTTGTTTTTATCTTTATTGTTATTTGCCATATTGATTCCTCGTTGTTATGCTTATAATATAGTAAATCTAGCCAGGAAGTTTGTTAATTGCTTTAAGAGTTTTTTTCTGGGCTTGCTGCATGACATACTTACAGTCTGCATTAAGAAGCTTTTCAAACTGCTCTATCATATCATCTTCATTCTTACAGTTAAAATCCTTGTCTTCCTTATGATTGAAATGACATATTTCATAATGGAATTTCTTTTCCGTATATTTAATAATACCCTTTAATCGGAAAACCATGTTTATATCTTCTAACCGGGTAAATGTAATGGTTAACTCGGGAATGGATATATTGTAATCACAGGTGTCAATGCTAAACCTGTAGTTATCGAAGCTTTTATATTTCGCAGTATACTTCTTTCCCAGCTCTTCCAAATACCTGTAAGCGCCAGCCATAAGTTCCAGTTCATGTATTTTAGATTCGTACATTACAGTAATTCCTTATTGTTAGACCACATGATGATTAACTGTTTCATATTCTTAATATAGAAAAAAGACCCGTCCATGTAAACGAGTCTTTTATACAGATTTTTGTCGGAAACGCCTAGAGTCTAACAATCATATTTTTAAACGTAGTCTGCCAGAAGACCGGCAAGATGAAACGTTAAGACACATCGATAAGCTTCCAGGTTAATACGAAATAAAATTGCTTAATAAAACGACTTACAACCTAGGTCGTTTTTTCTATATTATAATAAGAGGTATGAATATGGCAAAACAAATCGACGAATATACTTTGGTTGGTTGTGACGGAAACGCGTTCGCCGTAATGGGATATGTAGTCCGCGCTATCCGTGAATCGGGTAAGCTTGTCGGTCGTCCGCAATGCTTAACTGATGCTAACATCAAGAACTACCAGACTCTCGCGATGTCCGGGGACTATAATGAACTCCTGTGCATCTCCATGCAGACACTCGACGACATCAACGAGGATCTCCGCAAGCTCGGATTCATTCGTGAAGAATCTGATGACGCTCTTGACATGATCGCCAAGCTTACGGCCATGGGCTATAACGTATCGAGGAACTAATGAAAGAGTATATTGAAATCAAACGTAACGGCAACGTTGAACGTGTGCTCGGCATCGGCAAGATGGACAACATCGGCGCCGTACGATATTTCATGTACTATCGTCAGGGTATCGAAACGCCTACACATGTCTACTATGGTGTCATCGAAGAATTCGAGGTAGACGGAAAGACATATAATTCCTATAACCAGTTTGTGGAACTTTATCAGGCTCTGCATGCTGAAATAGAACTGGCAGGTTTGGAATGATTCTGACACGCTACATCTATGGTCCGATACACGAAGACTATTTCTGTGACCAAGAGTATAAGGTCGATTTTGTCGAAATTATGAGGTCTACTGATCCGTTCAGGTTTTACCTTTATACCGAAACCACGAGATTCATAATCGCCCCGACCGAAAAACACTTCCCGACTCGCTGGGAGTTCGAAGGTAAATTTTATACAATGAAAACAAACAAAGACGTTTTAGATTTCTATAACCTAATTCAAACGGAATTAACTCTTGAGAACCTGAAATGATTCTGTAATACCGAAAAGAAATAAAAAAGAGATATGGCTTACAAAGACCATATCTCTTTCTATATTATAATACGGAGAGCGATGATAACGTAATAACCCCTAACTAAAAGGAGGCAATTATGCCCTATTACGAATATCGCAAACCCTGGTCTGAAAAACATGATGTCAATAAGACTAAAAAACTTATTGAACGCCGTTTACCGGATATGTATATCTACTGGCTGAGTGACCAGTGGAATGAGAACAACACTCTCGAAGCAAGAGTCACGTCATCTGATATGTATCAAGAAACCGTGCGATTCTATTACGGCGACGACGATAAAACTGTCTACATTCATGGTGAATTCATGCCAGTATCTGAAGACTTTAAGGAATTCAGAAAACGAATGAATAGCTGAGGTAGCATGAAGATCTACGAAAGAGATAAGAAGCGCGGGTTCACGAGGGTATATACGGTAAACCCGGATATGCCCATATCGGAACCTGTGCAATGTGGCGTATGTGATGCCGAACATCCCAATGGCAAATCATTGGCGTTCTGTGTTAACCAAGCCGGTGGAGGATCGCTTATCATCAGCACCGGTTATGATAACCTTGCATACCGTATCAACGACGGGGTTGAACGTACAATGGAAACAGAAGCCATGCTCTTGCATTTCCGTAACCTTATGGTAAACCAACAAACCGAAGACACACTGGAGGTACTATGAAGAACAGCACAAAGCTCTACCGTAACGTGGAGACGATCATGAACGACATGGCGGACGTCGAAACCGAATTCCGCTCGAATCCTACGC
>Ga0265299_10002382_pt1 | contig 19504 bp, 22 predicted proteins | sample AusTroGonzalo_MG_4_FD_193485 | JGI IMG/M metagenome (GOLD analysis project Ga0265299, IMG submission 193485) | Bovine rumen microbial communities from tropical cattle in Woodstock, Queensland, Australia - Gonzalo_02 | ecosystem: Host-associated > Mammals > Digestive system > Stomach > Rumen ... | reverse complement strand
AGTCACATCCATTCCCTTTACAGCATCAACCACAGCCTTATACATAAAGCCCATGCGCATCTGCAAATCAAAATCTGTGATAAGGCTATTCATAACGACTGAGGCATTGTATGCATCTACCAGTCTTTTTGCTTGTGCCGTCTTTACCTCCGAAGGAGACACTCGCAACCACATGTTCATATCAGAGATTGTTCCGATTTCCATTGATTCGTCAAGATAGCCTGCATCCATGCTGTCAGCACCCAAGCTGCCAGTCATAACAGAATCTACATTTTCACTTTCTTCCTGCACAGCCTGCTTACCATTGCCGCACGCAACAAACATCATCACAGATGTCACCATTACCACATTAATAATTTGTCTCATAGTTATATAGATTTCATTAGTACACCATCAACCATAGTTTTGTTTGAAGGCTTGTGGATTTTTTTATTTTTGTTCTTCCCTAACCTTACACTTTTCTATCTCAGTCAACACCGCTCTCTGCACCTTAAAGAAATCATCGAGGACACTGGTCAGATAGACTGTCAGCTCTGGTATCTGGCGAATGAATAGCATATTCTTCCTCGTGTGCACACCTATGCTCTCCGTTTCCTGGTTGACGATATAAAGCACGGTGCAATTAGCATTGGTATTGACTTCATTTATAGCCTTCTGCATGGCAGCAAACTCTTCCACTTCGCAATGCGTGGACAATTGGTACCACCACAAGTCGTACACATTGATGAAATAGCAATCGTTCTTAGCCTCTACCAAGAACCGTTCCCCCTGATAGACGAAGTCAATCCTAAACTCATTGACCTCCTCATAATCACACCCCATCTCTTTCAAGGTCTCTATCACCAAGTCCCTTGTCTCATCTGCTATCTTCACATCATCAGGCGTTGCAGTAGAAGATGGTGTCGTTGCGCCAACCACCTCATCCTCCTCCCGTTCACGCTTGTACATCCTGTAAAGAATGTACGCCCCAACCAGTGCTACAATTACAAAAAATCCTGCCATATGCCACTATAAATTATGTTATGTTTGCTTCGCACTTTCTTTAGTGCAAAGTTAATAAATTCTTTTAAAACCATCACCTATCTGGTTCCAATAAATCTGAGAGAAACAATGACCATTTACGCTCATGATTCTACTCACCTTAAACGTCCGTTCCTCGCCTATGTCTTTACGATAAGCCTGAATATATCCGCCACCATAATAGCTAGAGTACCCAATATCAGAAATCACACAAGTAAAGACCTTACCATTACGGGTACAGTATTCTATCTCAATAGCCTGTTGAAACATGATGGCCCTATCTATCACTTCTTCAATAGTCATTTCTTTCCATCATGATTTCTTCCATTGATAATTAGCGATATTAGAATCACCATATTGCTCTTTACGCACTTGACTCTTCACCCATTGCTGGTCACTTTTCGTAGATACATTGAATAATCCTGCAATCCTCTGCCTGTCCTTTCCTGCTTTATAGCGCTCACGAAGCTCCTTACGAATAAGAGCCACGTTACCACTCTTTTTATCTTTGAATTCCTCTATCAGCTCATCAATTGGCAAATTCCTGATGCGCTCCTCCCGTTTTCCCACCTTGTCTGCAAACAGTACCTTTATAACCGTCTGCTTCAGCGGATGTTTCTCGTCCAGCAATCTACTACGATAGATACTCAATAGTTCCTCCCTCGTCAAGTTTGGCAAAAGCGATTGGCATTCCCTTAACACATTCTCATCCCACTTCGTAAAATGGAACTTCTTTACTTGCTGAATAATGTACTCATAATCCGTCATATGCTCACAATAAAATTAGTTTGGTTGCGAAGTTAGCCTTTTCTAACCACGCGACCAAACAATTTCGCTCCGCAAGGCTTGTGGAAATGAAAGATTTATTCCCACACCACCAATTCGCGAGGCAAGGAGATCTTCTTCGCTTCGCCACGAAGGCCATCAATATAATAATGTCGGGCAAGATGATTATCAAACTGCCCCACAAATGCACCACGAATCCTGGCACACTTCTCATTGATGGAGTTCAAGAACGGGTTCGTTACATCTTCGATGCTTTGAAGAGCTTTTTCACCTAATCCATTCGGTTTCAGATTCACATAAATACCAACCAACTCCTCCCTGTAATCGGGTAAATGCTTAAAAATAAGACCCTCTGGATGTTTCAAGAATAGCAGATACACAGCCTTCACCAAGGGTTCCATCTTAATTTCCATATTGTTGTAGTCTGGCAACACGATGCGATGATCACGTGTAACCACCAGTTTACTCAAACGATCATCAGGGTGAAGCAACTCCTCAAGAACATGCTCTGCTATGCCACGCTGACGCAGTTTCGCTATCTTTTCCTTAATCTCTTCCAGTAAGTCATTCGTATCTTCCCCTTCTATCTGAGAGTTGAAACGGTCATCAGCCCCACGATAATCAGGCTCACCCCAATCGTCATAGGTAATATTATCAATCAAACACTCATATTCAGTCTGCTCCCTTGTCATCTGCCTCCCTATTCTATGCAGCTGGTCAGCAATGGGCTCCGTACTGTTTGAAGAGACAGGATAGAATCGGTTAATGGCCTTATCATTTCCGTCAGCGCCCCTGCGTATATCCTCCGTACGTATAAATCCATGCTTCATACGTTCTTTATCCGAAGGATTCTGCAGATATTGCAAAAAGAAGTCATTACCTATCTCTAAACGCTCCAGCTCTATATCCGTCAAGTATGGAGCACGATATTGCAATACCTCCTTGCTTTGAAGGTGCTTCAGGAGAAGTGGGAATATTATTATATGGTAACCATTCATTTTTCCCCAGCCTTCCAACACCTCCGGATTCTTCTCAAAGAAATCCATCAGTTCCTTGTCCTCCTCGCTCGCCACATATACCAACTCTTTCGGAGCTAATCGTCCCTCCAGGGTAAAGTCAAACTTATTATCAACCATCTCAATTTCGACGTTGGAAGGTGGCGGTAAAGGTTCTTTGCTACTTTTCTTCTCCCATTGTCTTTCCAGAACATACAAAACAACCAAGAGCACAGCAACCAGCACATCCACAATGTTCCATATCAACCTTCCCAACGCAATTTTGAAGAAAGGTTGAAACAACAGCGACAGCGAAACAAACAGCCACATCGCCATAGTCTTCTGTCGAAGATAATACTGATATGCCATCCATCCGAATGCCACCATCATCACAAACCGCACCAACATAAAATAGCCGTATGGCATTGGTGCCAAGCACAACAGCAGCATTGCTGCAAGGAAAAGGAATATCTGTTTTAACATAAGCTATATTATTTCTAATTACATATATCACTCACCTGTCCATAGACACATTAGTATTCAAAATTCCAATTATTACTTTTATCTTTATAGTAGATTACAATTTTTTGTTTATGCAAATCCCAAAGTACATCAGACAAATATTTCTCAATGATAGCGTTGCGGTCTATCTTCTTTTTGTATTTATCTTGGACAATCAAACCAATTATTCCATCAAAGTAATTTGAAGTTTTTGTATAAATATAGATAGGAATAACTATAGATATAATTGGTATGAAAAATGAAAGAAAAGCGAGTGGAATACCTATCAAAAACTTTAAAATCCAATTCACGCTCCCTAAAGGAAGACTCCCGATAGATTCAATAATTATATATAACAGAAATAACATTGTTATAGAAAAGAACAAAGAGAAAACGCGAATTAACCATTGCCATCTTCTGATTTCCTTTTGATATTTATTGAGAATATTTTTTCTTACTTCCATGTATTCCATTACTTCATTTTTAGATATAAAGTATTTTTCTATTTCTATTTTAGAACCTACCCAGAAATAATCATTGTATTCACTAAAGAATTCAAAGGGGCGATACATATTATATTCATAAAAATTATCACGAATATACTCTTCTAAAGTTAATTTTCCCATACTGACGAATTATTTTTGTCTTGTGTTTAATCGGAAGTAAAGGTACTTATGTCTGGGGACAGTTCCCAGACATAATCTCAACAACACGTCACTCACCTGTCCCTAGACTCAAAAAGAAAGATTTAATATTCTCTTCTTGAACTGCCAGAACCGCCAAATAGGAATCCAAGTACCGACAAAATACTAAAAAACCAATAGAACACATTGTAAGCAGTTGTATAAACCTCTGCTTTATAGAGAGCATCAGTGAACCAACTTCTTACAAAATTAACCACAAAAAACAGTCCGTGCCATATGCCAGAATACCAAGTATATTCTTTTTCCGGATCAATATCACAGAGTAACCAACCCAAAAAGCAATACACTAAAATAGTAATAATAATCCTAATAATCATATCTGTAAAATAATAATAATAATGTCTATTTTATACCAAAGTAACTCAGGGGACTGTCCTGAAGTGAAGTAAACCCCTGACATATAGATTTCTTTAATATTATCTTCGTATATATCGTTCTGATTCGTAAGACTCCATTTCATCGAGAAAGTCTTTACACGATTCACAAAGCCTATAAGAATCATCGATTTCATATCCGTACCTTTCCTCTAGTTCTTCTGCCTCATTGGCCACATCACAGTCATCATTCCAATCCACATGATAAATATGCTGTTGTGTGTCTACAAGATAAGTGCCACATTCAAAAGCATAATGTTTCCGGTACTTATTACTGATGTATATGGCAGAGATGCCTAAGATAATCAAGATGATTCCCCATATAATAGTAAGTTTGTATTTAAAAGGACGTTGAACCTTTTCTGATTCGTTCCACGCATACTTTTTGGGGTCGTCCACACCAACCTGAACATCAAGAATTAGAATCCATGCGGCTATGTATGCTATAAACAACAACGAGGTTCCTGTAAGCAACTGTAAAAACCAGTTGATGATACTAGAGTGAAAGAAATAGCTAAGCCCTATGCATATAGCCAATAGACATGATCCAACTGCGACAATGACTTTTGCATACCCTAAAAATTGATCATAAGTGCTTTTACTTATAATGTTTGAAATAAAGGATTGCTTGACTTTTGACATAATATTCTATCTGTTTCTTTTGTTTATACAACTATTCACTCAATCTATTGCTTTTGCAAAAATATTAATTTGTTATCAGATATTTGTTAGTATTTACTCCGCAAGCCTTGTGAAAATTGGATTTTATAGGCTTTAATTATTAGTTTTGCAAATATATGAAATAATCGCATAAGTTCCAAATCCAAACTGAACTTTTTTCTTTCACATGCCATTATTGCAGCAGGCCATACGTCATTCACCTGTCCCTTAGACACAGGGAAATCGGGGTTGGCTGGTCGCAACTCTATGTAGCCCTCATCCTTGTGGGTCAGATCCAGGAACTTCATCGTAAATCCACCATCCCACCATACAACGACATTAGCCCTCTCCACAACCATCTTATACTCTACACGCTTATAGGGTGCCGTTATATACAGGTAAACGATATCTCCTTCTTGTATCTTGTTCTTCTGAAGGTACTCAACAAATCCAAAATCACGAATAAAATCGTGGATTCTGAATTGTTTAAGACTTGCTATAAATATCCAATTCATATTTCAACTTTCTCTTTTACAGTTATACCTAACACTTCCTGTACCTTACGGTTCTCAGGGGATAGTTCGCTCCCAATGACAAGTATGGTGGAGTTATTCGCCTTTTCTCCATGAACCTTATCCTCTGCATCCATGATAGTTTTGTATTTGACGCACTGATACAAGCCCCTCATTACATCGGCATCAGGAGAAGTAGACGGTTTAATCTCTACTGCCATCTTGGAACCGTCATTCAGTACAAAGTACACATCCAACCTATCGCCCGACAAAAGTATATGCTCCATGTCACGCTTTTTAACATCCTTAATACCCAATGCCTCTGGATGGTTGTAGATAAACTCTTTGAGCTTCTTATGGCCTTCTCCTTCGCCTCCAGTACCATAGAACTTGCCTGAACGAATTGCAGTTTCGCTTGCTTTAGTATCTATGGTAGATGGTGTTAAGCCCAAGGATGATAAGACCCAATCCCAATGTTCGTATTCGATGGCCTCTTTATTGAGTCCCATGACAAAGATCTTTTTTTCGCTGTCCGTCATGTCATCATAAGAGGTATAGACATAGCTAAAACCTGGTGAAGGAAGCATTGTGGATTTTGACTTTACCAGGGCATTAAGTGTTGGTATCTTCTCTTGGGTCAACTCTTCGAGTCTCTTGAACACGTCATCAATATATCCAAGTTGCTTGCCTATTCCAGAATATCTGTCATAACCAAGTTCTTTCGTCAGGTCATCGTATGTCCGTGTTGTTAGCCCTTGCTTTGCCCATCTAATCAGAATAGGGATAATCTTTCTAACTAGTTCTCTTGGCTTGTCTTGCGGAACAATATCATCGATGATATGACCATAACCTTTTTTTGAGAACACACTCTCAATGTAGTCAAGTAATTCGGCGTTCTTATAGCTGGGTGTCAAGATGCTGCCACCACCATTAAAACCATGCTCTCGCAATATGGCATCGTCAAGTTCATTGCCTTTATACTCATCCCGGTACTCCAATTTGTATGTAGGATCATGTGATGGTGGCACCTGCCAATATTTGTTGTCTTGCCTTTTACAATTTTCAGCAACAACCTGAGCCTTAAATCGAACCCGGCGCTCATCTGAGACATACAGGTAGACATAATCACCAATGCTCATTTTGAAGCTTTTTCTTGCCTTCCAGTTGATAAAGCCCAATTCATACAGAGCTTCTGCATGGTGACAGTAGTCTCGATTTGCAAATACTATCCAACTTTTATTTCCTGACATAATTCAATTCCAATTAAAATGGTAAATCATCAGCACTATTTAAGTGCTCTGTAGTTTCAGACTTGTTATCTTTTTTCTTTTTCTCTTTGAGGGTAATATCGTAAATAACATCTTTCACCTCCCATTCATGTTCTTCCCATTCGTAATATTCATCATTGTCAGTTATATCATATCCAGAGCTATCAAAGACTATTCGTTTTCCATCTTTCTTTATTATGTAGACAAATTGATCTTTTATTTCTCTGCCATGGTCAAATTGATATACATTGCCTATTTCTAACTTCAATATATCACTGAGCTTAATATCCAACGATGAACAGTAATAAGAAAAACTATGTTTTCCAAATAAATCATAGTTACAAGACAGAATATAAATATTATCTTCTGTCGTGACAATTAAATCCATATTCTGACATTGTACTTCATCAACATCCAAATATCGATTTGTAGCTTCAAGAATTTCTTTACCATGCACTGATAAAATACCTAAACAGCCATCTGGATTCTGCACAATAAAGAAATATTTATTGCTTAAGCATTCAATCATGGAATACTTCGGCTCAACATATTTATTGTCTATTGTAAAGAATCCCCATTGGTCATCTTTAGATACAATTATAAAATATTTCCATCCCAAGCCAACTTTATAGCTTTTCACTTCTATTTTGTCATATTGATCAGGATGAAGATTACCATCACAAACAATCCTTATCTTCTCCTTGTCTGTATAGTAATACCATTTTTCATCTATTGAAGTGATTGCCAAATCGGAATTGTCGCCAAACAAACGTGCTCGATGGTTGTAGTTCCTTCCTTTATGTGCTCGTTCTACGAAATCATCAATTACTTCACATTTATGAATAACTATTTGGTTCGTAGAGACTTTAATATAAAAATTCTCTCTTGGGTCAATCCATGAGATATGGTTATTGCTGTCAACAGCAATTCCTTTGCCCTTGCAGGATTTCTTTTCTTTTAGCCATTGGTACTTTTCATCAACAAGATCGAAAACGATTACTCCATTGGGAATACTTATATCTTCTCTCTTTAAGTCGTTTCCTTGCTCATCGGAAAAGTGGAATGTCTCATCTTTAATATAACCATAAATATTGAATTTCCACTTGTAATCAATGATATGAAAATTTGTTATTCCATTGCTTTTCAGGAAGTTTTTAAATACTATTTGATTGACACATTCTCCACTTTCATCAATCATACTAGCATACTCTGGCAACAATTCTGAGAATTTTGCCTTAGCTCCTTTGGGAACGTATATGGTTTCCAATAAAACGCACTCTTCAAATATCGCCTCGCCTATTGTTTCAGGAATGCCGATGAATGTTATGCTTTTCAAATTATTTCTTTGGAAAGCATGGTCGCCAATTGTTTTGACGGTGCTTGGAATAATCAGCGTCAGATCTTCTTCCTTATGGAGCGAGTAGCTATCTCTTTTTTTCGGCTTTTCAAGTCTACTAAAGGAATATTCGCCAATCTCTACTACACCGTCCGGAATTGTGATTTTACCTTTAGATGATATGTTATGTATTAGTTTGTTTTCTTGTGTATTGATTATGCAGCCGTCCTTAACGACGAATAATTCATTTTTATTTTTTATTCGATAAACTGACGACAAAGCGAATGGATCTCGTCCCATATAGGTTAGACTGTGTGGAATTTCAAGCCAATCAATGTCTCTTCCTTTGAATGCGAAATCGCCTATATGTGTAATACCCTCCGGGAGCTTGACATCTATTTCCTTGTCAAGATAGAACCATCCACAAGTTTTATCACTACACGCATTGTCACAAATAATAGCCACCCCTGAGAAATCATATTCACACATTAAAAAATTATTTTCTTCTGGGCACGGAGTGCATCTTATCAACCGCTTATAGTCACCGCTATAAACGTTTTCATCATAGCCATCAATATTGGCTAGCTCTTCTTTTGTGACTTTTGTAAGTTCTGAGTCTGTCATAACAATAATGTAATTACATAATCAAACAAACAATCCAACATGCAACACTGGCAATACTTATTATCGCAGCGACCATACCCAGACAGCCAGAGGCACATCCTTTATTTTTTGCCAGTGCCTCTTCCAGTTGCTTCTCTAGTTGTCTGGCTCGGTCTTTGGCTTCATTTAGGTCTTTTGCGGCCTGAGTGTTTTGGGCTGTCAACTTTTCGAGAGACTTGTCCAGCCCTCCCATCTGCCCCTGAAGCTTTCCCAACTGTTCGGCATGTGCTTTCTGAGCTGTCTCGTTGGCCTTGGTTATCTCAGTCAACTTCTTCTGCAACTCTTCGTTCTGCTTGTTGGTTTTCTCCAGTTGCTCCTTATGCTGCTTCTGTATGGCCTCAACCTGCTCCTTATTCTTCTTGGTGGCCTCAGTGTGCGCCTTAGTCAGTGCCTGAACTTGCTCATTATGCTTCTTGACGGCTTCCTCTTGGGCCTTGGTGAGTTTAGCCAATCTCTCTTGTAGTTCTTTGTTCTGCTTCTGACCAGCCTCCAGTTGATCTTTAAACTGTTTTTTAATTTGCTCAGTCAATGCAGCCTGAGATTTGGTTTTCTTCTCATTTACCGCCTCAACCAAATCAGAGAAATACTGTCCCAATCCTTGTGGGGTCGCAGTATATTTGTCTGCAACTTGCCGCAAAAATATCTTTTCGTCCTTATGCCCTAGACCAGAAATGAAAGCTGTTTTAAGAGCAGCCACCGTTTCAATTACCTCTGGTATATCAACATCCGTATTAGAGTCTATACCACCTCCACGTACAAGAGCAATAGCATGATAGCCGCGCTGGTCAAGTTCTTTCAATTTTGAGCACAGAACTTGCGTCTGGGTAAATGTAACCCTCTCTTCATAGAAATCAAGTGCTACTCTTGCTGCCTTTATTCCATCCTCAAAATCATTCAGTGTCCTAGAACTCGTTGCAATGACCAAAGCAATCTGTGGTCGTGTACAATTGAATAACAGCGATTCAAGCAGTGTATCGACGTTCTTGAAGCCAGCTGCAACTTTCCTCTGTCTGTACTCAATGCGCTTTATCTCATTTTCATCGATGATTTGGTCTTGCACTATCTCTATTCTAGAAACATTCAATTCTAACTTGATTTCACTTTTTGCCGTTATCTTTCGCCCCAATGTGCCAAGGACTTCCACTCCACTACCGGGCTTAAGATCTTTTCTTTGAGCTTCTGTTATTCTTATAGGAAGTTCAACCGGATTTGTTTCATCGCGCAAGGTGTCATAATAATAACCACCATAGGATATGCCATTTCCAATCAAGTATATACCTCTAATACATACTAGCCTTCCGTTTACCTGAGTGTTTTGGTGAGCTAAAATGTCATTGAAGATATTGATAATCTCCGATGGCTGGTATTGTTGAACAGTTATCTCTGTAGGCATACTGGACAAATTTTAGAATGTTTCGTTTAACACAACTCCTTCACCACCACACTTGAAGCATACTCCATCCTCAATATGACTGTATTGAGGCAGATAGCCGCTTCCACCACATCTGTCACATATAGCAAGATTGCCTATAAGCCTTTTTTCACGATCGAAATAAGGAATGGATGAAGTCTCATGTCGCTTCTTGTGGCATTTCTCGCATAGCGTAACAAGAGCTTTATTGTCATATTCCCAAGGCTTATGCCCCCTGACATAGTAGGTGTGATGGATGTTCAGCCCATCAAGATTAAAATGCCACGCAGTATATCTCAATGAAAACAGCCTATTTCCATAGTTAATATTTATTATATTCTTATCATAGCGTAGTCCATCAATAATAAATGGTAATGAATATTCTATATTGACATAAATGCTATCAGATATTTCGAATGGGAATTCAAACATATACACTGACCCAACGGCTTCTTCTGAATTTATACTCTTTGATATATTATTAAATATATACAACGTCGCGTCAAGATGTTCGATCCTAGCATTTGATATTGCCTTTACTTTTTCTGGAACCGACCAAATATCCTTGAATACATTCTTTCTGACAGCAAAAAGATTAAGATCGTAAACTCTCAAACCCTTTTCACTGCACTCTTCCTGAAATGGTATTTCTCTAATAGGATGTGGCGTATTATAGGGAATGTCAGACAAGAACTTAGAAAAGATTGTTCCATTGAAAAGCCATCCTTTAAGGATAGAATCCATTTCTTCTATCCTATCAAGCTTAATGAAACTTCCACCATTATGAAAACCTACGCTCCCACAGTCTTTGCAGGTAAAATGGTCTCTTTGAAGTATTTCATTACACTTTGACCACCACTCTTTCTGTTGTAACAACTCCGTATAGGTCATATATCCTTAATTGCCTGTTCCGTCATTACCCAACTCTGGCAGGATTGTCTCTCTCACTTCCTGCACAGCCTGCTTACCATTGCCGCACGCAACAAACATCATCACAGATGTCACCATTACCACATTAATAATTTGTCTCATAGTTATATAGATTTCATTAGTACACCATCAACAAGAGCATGATTTATTCTCTTTAATTATGTTAAGGGACTGTCCCCAGACATATCGATTGTAGGCACTACCAGCAATATCGCCTATAGCTTCGCTAATCAGATAATTCTTCATAAGCATTAAATGAATTGATGTGGCAAAGATACTCTATTATTTTTTAATCTATAGTATATACACGCTCCGCAAGCCTTGTGAAAATAGGATTTTGTAGACTTTAATTATTGGATGTTGCAAATATATGAAATAATCGCATAAGTTCCAAATCTGAACTAGACTTTTTTCTTTTTCAAATACTAAAGGGACACTTTTGCAACGCAAAAGCAGTGGTGTTGCGACTGAGAAGTGGCGCTACGATAACTTTCGACTTAAGTCGTGAGATGTTTCGACTTAAGTCGTGAACGCTTTTGACTTAAGTCGTGAGGTCTTTCGACTTAAGTCGTGAGGTCGAGAAGGGTGCGTTTTTCTGTTGGTAAAGTGTGGGGGTTAGAATGGTTAGGCTTTGCTATTAGGGATAAAAATCCACTATTGATTAGCTACACGGTAGCATAAAAAAAATAGGTTCACCGCTTAACAAAAGAACTAAGCGATAAACCTATGCTTTTCTTAAATATAATGCATTTAAAATGCACAACAGGATACAATGTTATATCTCATTTCTTTGGTAGTTTCGATGTTTCCTTTTGCATACTTTTCTCATCTTTTGCAACACGACGCTCTACCTTCTTAATATCCTCAGCAGGTGGAAGTTCTTCCGGTTTGATTCCACGTTGGCCTAGCATACCACGAACGCTACGGTTGTTCTGTACATGCTCAGCAGTAATGTTTGCTTCTCCGTAGAGGTCTTTTTGCTCAACATTATAATTGGTCATTTCTGTAGCAAGATTCTTGGCAGCAATCGTCAATGTGGGTAAATAATCGGCTAAAGCGCCACTCTTAATGCCTAGTCTTCGTTTCATTTGGTCTGTTGACAGGCCACCAAACAGGGCATAGTCGCCTTTTGAACGAATACGACCAAATCCACGATCATCCACTCCACGTTGATAGATATTACGGCTCAACTGCTTTTCAGAGGCTCGCAAACGTTCACGGGTATTCAAACGCGCCACTTCGTTTAATCGTTCTTCAATAAGCTCAGCCCTACGGGTCTGGACTGCAAAGTAACTTTGAGCGAAAGCCACTTCTTCTTTCTTTGGATCTCCATTCTGTGCAATCAAATAACAGGCATATCGCGTAAGCATAAAGTCTTGAACTTCGCGCTGTGAGCCACTGCCAAGCTGGACCATTTTCGTGACCTCACGAAAATGGTCATCGACATTGATTTTCAGTGTTTTACACGATTCCATAGCACGTCCAACGGCTACTGCAAAATTCTCCCAACGGGCATATCCTAACACCTGTTGCAACTCACGTGCATACCATACTTCGATAGAGTTTCCTTCATCATCCTTGATATCCTTTGCAATCAAGTCAAAGGCCGATTTGTATTGTTGTATTTTCTGTATATCCATGGTCTTTATCTTCCACATTTATAGTTTTATATTCTACAAAGGTAATGATTTATTTTTAATTATTTTTGTTTTACCGAAACAAACTGCTATTTGGGTGCGTATTTTATTACTTTTAACAACTTGAACTCTACATTATTCCTAATGATAACTATTCAAGATTCTTCTATTTTTTGTCAAGTGAAAAGGATAAAAGAAGGTATACGCTTTTGAGCAGCAAAGATCGAGAATTGCACTCTTTGTGTTATCATTTCGCAACGCAAAAGCAATGGTATTCTTATTGCCGACTTAAGTCGGAAGTATCGTTGACTTTAGTCGGAAAAACCGTTGACTTTAGTCGGAAGAAGAGTTGACTTTAGTCGGAAGGTTGGAAAGGGGGCGTTTTTCTGTTGGTAAAGTGTAGGTGTTAGAATGGTTAGGCTTTGCTATTAGGAATAAAAGATAGGTAGGCTGCCACTTCTCGAAGAAAGAAACAAAAACAGGAAATACTCTTTTTGATGTTTGTAGCTCCTGTAGAGCTCCTGTGCTAGGTGCTATGTCTTGGTCTTTAAGAACAAGTTCTTACGCCAAAGTCACAGCGCTTATCACGTAACTATCGTTATTACAAACACCCAAAAGAAAAAACACCGGCTTTTCAAGCCTAAAAAACAGACGAGTTCCGCTTTACAATCAGTCTGTATTAAAAGACAGAGGATTAGGCATAGAAAAACTGAGGGCATAACCTTGTGGGCTATGTCCTCATGTGGTAAAAAGTGCTTCTATTTCGATAAGTCGCTTGCCGATTCAAACGGGGCTCTTATCCTAAATAGGTTCCTTTCATGTATTATGTCAGAAAGGTCCAGCTTGAATACTGCTATGAAAGCAATTGTTTCGCGCCCTCTGACGACATTCTGACGCTGCAAAAATATGGTATTTTCTTCAATTTTGCAAGTGTATTGGATAAAAAATGCACTATTTTATCCAATACAACGTTTAAAATGGATAAAATAGACAAAAAAAATAATCCACTATCCTCACGGACAATGGATATAAGTTACACTAATTAATTCAACTAAAAACCCCTATTCGAGATAGGGGACATTAACCAAAAACACGTCTCACGACGTTTATGCACAGTAATAGTGACCTCCAAACGACCAGTTGGAAACTGGATTCGGGAGGTTTTCGTGTGCAAAAATAACACTTTCATTTCATAGTTCCAAATTTTTAAACAATCTTTTTGTATTTCAAGTAGAAAAGGCCGCCACCTCTCGAAGGTAAAACAAAAACAGAGTGACCCCTTCCCGACCCTCCCGAGGGAGGGAGATAGAAAGTCTCCACTCGGGGAGATTTAGAGGGGGTTAATCTCGTTTACCCTCCATTCTTTCAATAAACGTCTTGTATACCAACGGATAGGCTTCTTCTGGCGAGAATTTTATCTCGGGTCGGAGAAGCATTGTTGTGTCTTCCAAGAACTCTGGGTCTTGCATCTTCTCCTCCATGTTGTTCACAAACTGTTTGTACGACGGAGCCTTATCCACCACAAATTCCATATATTTCTTATAGCACAACATTACCTTATCTATATCCACATCACGCTGGGTCAGCGCGCAATGAAGGTCGAACAAGTCGCGCCCCTTCTTTCGCTGATACAGCGCACGCAGTTTGGTGCCAAGCAACTCCTCGAAGTGGTATGTAGTCAGTTCTGCCGAGCCTGTGAACCATGAGTTCTGCATGCTGAAAGGAACCTTTGTCATACCCAGCACGTTGAAATGCTCAAAACAGTTGATCTCTACCTTCAGGCGTATCTGTACCACTGGGACTATTTCCGATTCCACTCTGAAGAGCATCGTGTTGTTATATCGCTTCTGCTTGGTCACTCTGTCGGGCAACCAACTGAGCACTTCCCCCAATCGATACATAATGGGTTTGATAGGGCCTGGATTAATCTGAACCAGGTCGATGTCCTCACTATAGCGGGGTTGTGGCGACAGGTATAGCTTATGCAGGGCTGTACCACCACGAAATGCCAGTTGCGAGGCAAGAAAATCATCGCTAAAAATGCTTATCAGCGCACGGCAAATAATAAGATCTTGTTCCACCATATAAGGCTCTGTCCAAGGAGCCTTCTCTTTCCACTCTTGGATAAAATATTCTGGAATCATATTTCGTCAGTCTCTATTTCTTGATTGATTATCACCTTCCATCTGTTGTCAATTGTCATTTCTTCGGTATGGGGCTTAGACTGCTTCAAGCGAATTTTTCTGAACATCTTTCCCTGCTTCTGTGCTAGCATCAGTAAACGGTCGGCCAACTCATGCTCTTCTACAAAATCGAGCAGATAGCCTAGACGCTGAATGACGGGTGCATTGAAGGAAGTAAGAAGGTCTGCACAGGAATCGTCGTAATGCATGTTCTCTGCAAGTTCTATCAACACCTCTGCGACACGGCTCAGCCCACCTAACTTTTCCTCGTTAAGCACCAAGTCTAGCGCTGTCAGCTCTGGCGAAGAAACATTCATGAATCCCGTCTGGGTCTTCACCTGCTTCACGTATATCATCGGGAGCGGATTGCGAAGTGTGAAATCAAGCCTTACACCATTCTTGATTCCAGAGCGGATAGGCGCGCCATTGACAGTTACCTGAAACACCATAGCTCGCTGATGCCCTGCACCGTTCAGCGCAGCTGCCGTCAGTAGAGATACATAATAATCCCTGCCAAGATACTTCATCAAATGGTCTATATAGAACGAAGGCGGCACCTCGCCCCTCAGTCGATACTCCGTAGGCACCGTTACATAGAAGTTCTGCCAGGGAGAGACAATCATCCCCTTCTTGACCAATCTCGACAAAGCCGTCCTCAGACTTTCCTCAGTCTGCGACAGCCCTTGTGCCAGTACATCTTCCTTCGTAAAGATGTACTTTCCACGTATCATCTGTTGGTCAACCAAATGCTGTAAACTATCCGTCTGCATAACAATAGACTGCTAAAAATAAACTATTCTTGTTTACATTCGCTTTTCTGCTGCAAAGATAATACTTTCATTTCATAGTTCCAAATTTTGAACACTCTTTTTCAATTCTCTTGAAGGGGGGAAACAAAAACCTGAAAGAACTCTTTTGGATGTTTGTAGCTCTTGTAGAGCTATTGCGCTAAGTGCTATGGCTTTGTCTTTAAGAGTAAGCTCTTACGCCTAAGCCACAGCTCTTACCACATAACTATCGTTATTACAAACATCCAAAAGAAAAATAATCGCTTCGCTACGCTCCACTAAAAACACCCCCTCTAAATCTCCCCGAGGGGAGACTTTCTATCTCCCTCCCTCGGGAGGGTCAGGAGGGGTCACTCTGTTTTTTAGCCCGAAGGGCGATGTTTTTGCTCACTCAGTATGTGATGTCTCTGCAGGAGACTAAGTTGGAAGGTAGCTATTTTTATCTGGGTGCTCGCACCCAAGGAAAAATAGATAGCTTTCAGCTTGTAAGGACTGTAAGTCCGACACATACTGAAGTGAGTGTATTTTCTGTTTTTGTTTAAATATAATTACAGGTGGTGCTGGTGGCCCGTTAAAAATGGGGAGTAAGGGTGAGTTGATGTACACGAAAGGGAATTGATTAACAGGGGGTTATATAAAAAAAGGGGGCGAAAATTTTGCGGGAACAGAAAAAATGAGTACCTTTGCCCACGAACTACTGAATGACGTGCTTTAAAACAAACTACGTTTGTCTATATACTAACTCTATAATTACTAACAAATCAAAAAAAGACATGAAGAAATTCTATTTGCTTAGCAAGACTCTCCTCGTCGCAGTATGTCTGCTCGTGGGGGGGGGGCAAATTTTGCATGGGGTGATGACTTACCCACACCTGTTTACACGCAAAACTTTGAGTCGGCCTCGACAACTGTTGGTAGTGCAGGCTCTAACTTCGGAATAACAGGTGCCACACTTACAGGTTCAGGATCAATCAAAACAGGAGATGCGTTATTCGGGACATATTATCAGAATATGGCGGATGACGCAACTGTCATCTCTACAAGAGCAAATTACTTGACTATTGCTGATGCAACCACTTGGAATAGTGTTCGTACAGGAGCAGCAACATCGCATGCTTTTTCAATCAGTTTTTGGGTAAATGCTAAAGTACAACGAACTAAGAACTTTGACTCTTATTGGGGTGCATTGTTCACTGGATACACGTCTGCTGGTGGTACGACAACAACTGGCATATGGACATCCGAAGAGCTGGCAGCTCATCCATTTGGTCCTGCATTGTGTACTGCTGGTCAATTCCGCTATTATAACGGTGCAGACATTACGGATAATATGGATTCTTATCGTGACGCTATTGTCACATGGTGCAACAACGATAGTTGGCACCACTTTTCTTTTGTTTTTTCAAACTTAAACCAGCAGACATTTACTATTACCTGCTATCTTGATGGTGTGCAGAAATATTCTGTAAATGAAACAGCATCCACCACTGGTATTGAAATACTTAACAATATAGATAGATTTACAATTGGTGGTTCCACTCCGCATTGGAACGATCCAGACAATGCATACGCTTATGACGAAATAGCCATCTACGACCAGGCGCTGACTGCCGAGCAGGTTACTGCTATCGTAAATACTAAGGGATACAAATATACCGTAAAAGCTGTGGATGGCTCAAGTAATGAACTGAAAGTGCTTACCTCTGGCCAAAACTCGCCCGACGCGACAATCAGCTATGCTTATCCTCGCTACATCAACGTTAATGGTACGCTATACAAAAAGGATGCTGGCACTGGTAGCAATCATTATCAGGACAGTTTCTCCCTTACTTCTGACAATCAGGTTGAAGAGGTTACCTACACCGCTTCATCTTATACTGGCGTTCTTTATTTTAATGAGGCAGAGGATGTTATTTCCTCTACATCTAGCGGCGACGCAGGCTCTCTCTGTTCTAACATGGCAGGTGGATATGCCAGTTCTGCTACCAAAATAACGACACTACCTGCTGGTACCTATACCATCTACTTTGGTGCGTATGCAAGTAATAGTACACACCTCTATTTCTACAAGAACTCAGAGTCTGGTGGCACTATCAAGGACTACACCGGAACTGGTTCCTGGGAAGAAGCCAACACAGGTAAGTTTACATTGACAAAAGCAACCGATATCATGGTCGAAGGTGGAACAAGCGATGGTTACGTATTCGACTATTTCATTATCACAGGTACTCCTAGTTATACCGTGCTCGGAGATCCGTATTACAGCAATTGGGGAGCCTATGGAAGTAATTTATCAAACAAAGTGACACTTGCACAAGGACAGTCATATAGCTACAAGTTCACAAACTACAATCATACTACATATAATTGGGACAACTACATAGTACCTGTATATGATGGAGCGACATTAAAGTATGCTATCCGAGCAGATTTCTGGGAAGATGTTGCAGGTGCCAATACAGGATGCGAAGCGAATATTGTTTGGGGTAATTTCAATTCTGACATGAATGGTGCTACAATAGACATGAATATCTCATATACGTCAGACAAGTTAATTAAAATGCAAGCCAACATAACTACCTCAAGCAGTTCGAAATGGTTCTATAACTACACATCTCCAAGTGCTTTGACTGCAGAGGAGGTTAAGGTGGCCCTTGGCGCTAATTGGTGCTGGTTAGAAGTTATCAAGGAAGGAGGAGCTATTGCGACGATGAATGCACTTGGCTACACCACGTTCTCGAGCATTAACAAACTGAACCTTGACAAACTGCCCGATGGACTGACAGCATATTATGCTGCATCCGGCGCTGTGGATGACGATGTCATCAGATTGACGAAAGCAACAGGTGTTGTTCCTGGTGAAACTGGATTGATTCTGAAAGGTACTGCAAATACGGTTTATGAGATTCCTACTTCTACTGGCGCTACCACAGCTCTCACTGGCAACCTGCTGGTGGGCTGTCCCTATCGTACGACTATTGGAACGGATAAAAACAAATATGTGCTGGTGAAAAATGGTGGTACGATGGAGTTCCAGAGTCTTGCTGATCATGATGCTACGATGCCCACGGGCAAGGCTTATCTGAATGCTGGTACAAGTTCTGGTGCGCGATTGACCATTGTATTCGACGAGGGCACCTCAGCTATCAAGGACATGGATGCAAGCATCAAGCATGGTGTGCTAGTTGAAGGCAAGTTCTTAGAGGAGGGCAAAATGGTCATTGTGAAGAACGGCATGAAGTTCAACGCCAATGGACAGAAGGTTAAGTAAAAACAAAAAAAACAGATTATCAGTATGAAAAAGACATATGTAATTCCCACGCTGAAGGTTATAAAGGTTCAGCCAACGCAACTATTATCGGGTAGTGAATCCTTTGCAAAGGGTAATAACTACAACGGTACTGACAATATCGAATCTCGCGGAGGCGGTTTCTCCGACTGGGACGACGAGTAAAGAACAGGACCTCGGACTGAGGCATAAAAAAGACCACCCCCTCCTCGCGAAAAGGAGGGGGTGGTTGTGTTTTATACCACCAACATTATCGGACAAGGATGCCGATGTTGGGATAGTCGTCGGTGCGGAATGGGATGGCGGGGAGCCCTGACTTGTTGTAGAGGTTGCACTCGGGATTGTCGCCCCAGGCATAACGCACGGCGACGGGGAACTTCACGTCGGGACTGCTTACAACAATGGTGTTGCCTTCAATGACGGCATCTGCCCAATGGAACACTCGGT
>Ga0265299_10002380_pt1 | contig 19512 bp, 15 predicted proteins | sample AusTroGonzalo_MG_4_FD_193485 | JGI IMG/M metagenome (GOLD analysis project Ga0265299, IMG submission 193485) | Bovine rumen microbial communities from tropical cattle in Woodstock, Queensland, Australia - Gonzalo_02 | ecosystem: Host-associated > Mammals > Digestive system > Stomach > Rumen ... | reverse complement strand
GAAGAAGAGAAGGCGTTACGGATAGGATATTACATTGATAAGTATATGATGTTTCCTTGGGTAATAGACAATGTTCCAGTAGCTTCAGAAGGAAAAGGGTTTAATTACAGGTTATACCACAAAGATTCTAATAATGACTGTGAATTAGACTATCCTTGGGACAATTCTTGGCCTTATCCAAATGGAAATCTTTGTGTTTCTGCCACCATAGCTCGTAATGGCAGTAAAAGGGGAGACAGAACAATTGCCAACCAACTCACTGGCTACCGCATCTACCGCGACGGCCAGCTCATCAAGGAAATCCCCTACAGCTTCGTCACCTATTTCACTGACACGGAATTTACCAAAGAAACCGATGTGGAATATTGTGTCACGGCAGTTTACGGTGAGGAGGAATCGGAGCCGGTTTGTGCTACCGCCACCATCACGGGCATTACTGAAAAACCTGAAAACGACGGCATCACCGTTTCGCCCAATCCTACCAACGGCCTTGTCCGTATCGAAGGCGTTGAAGTAGCGGAAATGCAGGTTTACAATGCCCTTGGGCAGTTGGTGAAGTTTGCCCAAAACTCCAACGAAATCAACCTGAGAGATTTGCCACAAGGAGTTTATTCATTGCGCATTACTGGAGACAAAGGCGAAATAACGAGCAAGAAGATTGTAGTGGAATAAGCCCAGTTTCCTGCCAGAGCGAGAAATAATCTTGAAGTGAGGTGACAAAATATTGCCACCTCACTTTTTTTCACTATTTTTGAAGCCAAATTTCAGCGCAATGAAAATCAAATTCATCGGTGCGGCCCAGGAAGTGACGGGCAGCAAGCACCTCATCACCACCGACCACGGTAAGAAAATCCTGTTGGACTGCGGCATGTTCCAAGGCAAGGGCCTCGAAACCGATGCCGCCAACCGTAACATCATGGTCAACCCGAAGGAAATCGACTACATCATCCTCACCCATGCCCACATCGACCACAGCGGCCTGATACCTTATTTCCATAAGCTGGGCTTCAGGGGTGAAGTCATCTGCACGCCGGCCACCAAAGACCTGTGCAGCATCATGCTCCCCGACACGGGTTTCATCCAGGAGAACGATATGGAGTGGTTCAACAAGAAACGCCGCAAACAGGGTATGCCCGCGTTGCAACCCATTTACACTGAGAAAGATGCGCGTGCTTGTATGGACCTTTTCGTCACCGTCAGCTACAACCGCTATCTCTATTTGGACAGTAACATTAAGGTGAAGTTCAACAACACGGGTCACCTGCTCGGCAGCGGCTGTGCTATCCTCGAAATCGACGAGGGCGGCAAGATGACCCGCATCGGCTACACGGGCGACATCGGCCGCAAAAACAACTACCTGCTGCGCTCGCCCGAACCTTTCCCGCATTGCGACTACCTCATCACCGAGGCCACCTACGGTAACCGTCTCCACAGCGACCGAGCCAATGCTGAAGAAGAGCTTCTGAGAATCATCTACGATACCTGCGTGGTGAAACGCGGCAAACTCATCATCCCTTCGTTCGCCGTCAGCCGCACACAAGAGATTGTGTATCTGTTGAATAACTTCTACAACGCAGGCAAACTGCCCGAGAAGATTCCTGTATATGTCGATAGTCCCTTGGCCGTCAACGCCACCGAAATCTTCCGCATGTACGTCGACCTCTTCAATGACGACGTAAAGGATGTCATCGAATACACCCCTGACCCCTTCGGTTTCAACAGTTTGACCTTTGTGCGCGACATCAACCAGTCGAAAGCATTAAACGCCACCAAACAGCCCTGCATCATCATCTCGGCATCGGGCATGATGGAGGCTGGTCGCGTGAAACACCACATCGCGAACAGCATCGAAAACCCCAACAACAGCATCCTTGCTATCGGCTACTGCGCTCCTACTACATTGGGAGCCAAGCTCTTGGCTAAACCCAAGCCCCAGACGGTCTCCATCTTCGGTATGGAACACGCCGTGAATGCCGACATCTACGAAATCGACGCCTTCAGTGGTCACGGCGACTATAAGGAAATGATTAACTACCTGAGTTGCCAAGATCCGAGCAAAATCAAGAAAACCTTCATCGTCCACGGCGATCCCGAGGCGCAGCAATTCTACAAACGTCAGCTGCGCAAGGAAGGCTGGGACAACATCTTTATCCCCGAGCCTGGAGAAGAATTTGAACTAAAATAAACCATAACAGCAACATAAAAAGAAGTTATCATGTATTGTCCAAATTGTGGGCTAGAAATATCTGGCGACATCAAATTTTGCCCCGACTGCGGAACGCCCATTGCACCTATCAGTGCAGAACCGCAACCCAATCCCTTCCCTGAGCCGGAACCCATCCCTGACCCGAGCCTCGACCAACTTACCAACCGACACCTCCACCTGTTGAGAATGGGACAGAACCCGACTCCATGGAAAAAACCCTCGCCCTTGAGGCTTATCTGGGCATCCTCGTGCTGGCACCAATCTTCGGAGCCAAGAATTCACCTTTCGTCAGGTTCCACGCCAATCAAGGGCTCATCCTGTGTGCCACATCCATTGGCTTGTCTCTTCTGATGACCTTCAACAGCGTCATCATGGCCTCTGTCGGTGCCTCATGGCTCAACATCATCCTTGGCCTGTTCAACGGTTTGTATGGCTTGGCCTCATGCGGCATCATCGTCTTGGCCGTCATCGGCATCATCAACGCTGTGAAAGGAAGGATGAAACCCCTGCCTATCATCGGCAAGTTCAATATACTCAAGTAAAGCGGAAATACTTTAATACCACCCATCTGTCAAGAGGGAATGATTTCGTATTTTTCAATATGGAATTCTTTTCCTCTTGACATTTTTAGTATTTTTGCAAAAAATTTCAAAAATGGCACAAAAACCCAGCATCCCCAAAGGCACCCGAGACTTCCTTCCGGAGGTCATGGTGCGCCGCAATTATATTTTCGATACCATCAAGACGATCTTCAAACGCTTTGGTTTCCAGCCGATTGAGACCCCTTCAATGGAAAACCTCAGCACCCTTTTGGGCAAATACGGCGACGAGGGCGACAAACTTCTATTCCGTGTGCTCAACAGCGGCGATGCATTAGATATTTATAAACTACAAAAAGTCATAAATAGCCTTTTAATTACTAGCCCTAAACAAATTAGGTTTCTTTCCAAAAAAGCCAAAGAATTACTACTCACAGATGGTACCATTAACCGTTGTCGAGGGCAGTATGATTCTAACGTTTCATTTGAAGAATTAGCTTACAGAATAAGAGGATTTGTTAGATCAGAAATTATCGCACCTATTTCTGAGAAAGGCCTGCGCTACGACCTGACCGTACCTTTCGCGAGGTTCGTCACCATGTACCGCGACCAAATCGCTTTCCCCTTCAAGCGTTATCAAATCCAACCCGTTTGGCGTGCTGACCGTCCGCAGAAAGGCCGCTATCGCGAGTTTTACCAATGTGACGTGGACATCATCGGTAGTGATTCCTTGTTGAACGAAGCCGAATTGGTTCAAATCGTGGATGAAGTCTTCGGCGCATTGAAAATCAACGTAATGCTGAAAATCAACAACCGAAAAGTGTTGGCAGGCATAGCGGAATACATCGGCAAGTCAGACGCCTTAGTGGACATCACCATCGCCATTGACAAGTTAGACAAAATCGGCATTGAGGCCGTGAACGCGGAACTGGCCGAGAAAGGTTTGGAACAAGCCGCCATCGACAAACTCCAGCCCATCCTCTTCATGAAAGGCAACACAAGAGAAAAGATTGCCCAACTCAAACCCTTGCTCGACAACGAAGTAGGTCAAAAAGGCATCGAGGAACTTGAAACCCTGTTCGACTACATCGACAACATGGACTTGAACATCGAAACCGAACTTGACCTCACCCTCGCCCGTGGCTTGAACTATTACACCGGCGCCATCTTCGAGGTGAAGGCCAAGGACTTCGCCATCGGCAGCATCTCCGGCGGCGGTCGCTACGACAACCTTACGGGCATCTTCGGTTTGCCGAATGTGTCCGGCGTAGGCATCAGTTTCGGCGCAGACAGGATTTATGACGTCCTCGAAGGCCTCAACCTCTTCCCTGAGACCATGTCGGAAAGCACCAAGGTCATTTTCCTCAACTTCGGCAAGAACGAGGAGAAATATTGCCTGAAATACCTGAACCAGGTGCGCAAGCACGGCATCAACGCGGAGATTTATCCTGATGCGGCCAAGATTCAGAAACAGATGAAATACGCCAACCAACGCGCCATCCCGATTGTCGTCATCGCTGGTGAACAGGAGGTGGCCGAGGGGAAATTCACCGTGAAATTCATGAAAGAAGGAACGCAAACGGTGGTGGAAGCCAACAAATTAGTGGAAACGATATTAAAAGAATAGCGCAAAGCGAGGTTTGAATCCCCCGCTTCGGGCACCCCCTTTCAAAGGGGGAAGCGCAAAGCGACACGGGAGCAAAGCCCCATAGGGGCGACATACCAGTAAGCAGGCGACGTCAGTCCCTGCATCAACAGAAACACAATAAATACATAACAATATGAAAACCCATAAAATCTCATCGAAGGAACTGACCTTCAAACAGGTAAATGAAATACTTACCAAGGGCTACAAGCTCGAACTCAGCGCGGATGCCATCAAGCGCATCCAGAAATGCCGCGACTATCTCGACAAGAAGATGGAGAACCCCGAGAAGCCCATCTACGGCGTGACCACCGGCTTCGGCTCCCTCTGCGACCACAGCATCTCGAAAGAGGATTTGAGCACCTTGCAGAAGAACCTCGTCATGTCGCACGCCTGCGGCACGGGCGAAATGGTTCCCGAAGAAATCGTCCGCCTCATGCTATTATTAAAGGTGCAGAGCCTCAGCTACGGCAACAGCGGCGTGCAGGTCATCACCGTTCAGCGCCTCATCGACTTCTTCAACTACGACGTGCTGCCCGTGGTCTACAACCAAGGCTCGCTGGGTGCTTCCGGCGATTTGGCGCCTTTGGCCAACCTCATGCTGCCTCTGCTCGGTTTGGGCGAGGTGCATTTTGAGGGCAAGATTTACCCTGCCGAGAAAATCCTCAAAAAGTTCAAATGGGAACCCATCACCTTGCAGTCGAAAGAAGGCTTGGCCCTGCTCAACGGCACACAGTTCATGAGCAGTTACGGCACTTACGTATTGCTGAAAGCCTTCCGCCTCAGCTATTTGGCCGACCTCATCGGAACAGTTTCCTTGGAAGCCTTCGACGGCCGCATTGAACCCTTCTTCGACCAAGTGCACCAAATCCGCCATCACAACGGACAAATCGTCACGGCCAAGCGTGTGCGCGAGTTCACCAAGGGCAGCGAGCTGATTGTCAGGGAGAAGAAACACGTACAAGACCCATATTCCTTCCGCTGTATGCCGCAGGTACATGGTGCCTCGAAGGACGCCATCGACTATGTGGCTTCCGTATTCAGCGAGGAAATCAACGCCGTCACTGACAACCCGACCATCTTCCCCGATGAGGACCTGGTCATCAGCGCCGGCAACTTCCACGGCCAGCCCTTGGCTATCACCTTGGACTTCTTGGCCATCGCTATGGCTGAGTTGGGCAACATCAGCGAACGCCGTATCTATCAACTGATTGGTGGCAAACGCGGTCTGCCGTCCTTCCTCGTCGCCGAACCCGGTCTCAACAGCGGTTTCATGATTCCGCAATACGCCGCCGCGAGCATCGTCAGCCAGAGCAAACAACTCTGCTCGCCCGCTTCGGTCGACAGCATCGAGTCGTCACAAGGTCAGGAAGACCATGTCAGCATGGGTGCCAACGCTGCCACGAAGGCCTTGCGTGTAGCCGAAAACTTGGAGCGCGTGCTCGCTATTGAGCTCTTCAACGCTACCCAAGCCTTGGAATTCCGCCGTCCGCTGAAGTCGTCGCCCATCATCGAAAAGTTCGTCGCCGAATACCGCAAACTGGTGGAATTCGTGCGCGTCGACAAGGTGATGTACACCGAAATTGCCAAATCGGTTGATTTTGTGAAGAATTACCCGTTGGCATTTGATGATTTGAAAAACGAATAAACCCGTCGTAGGGGCGGACTCACGTGTCCGCCCTGAAACAAAAGACAAATAAAGGGCGGACACATGGGTCCGCCCCTACAAAGAAATGGAAACCACCATCCAACCACAAAAACGCCCCACAGGGATGACCATCCTTTTGGTTTTGTCGTTCCTCAACGCCTGCTGGAACATCCTCAGTTCCATAGTTTCGTATTTCTTCATTCCAAAATTGGCAACCATGCTCGAAAACGGACAATTCGAGGAAATGATGGCACCCTTTTCCGGCATGAACGAAGAAATGACCCAAATGATGACTGATGGTGCGGCTATGCTCGCCAAAATCAACCCCAACTACTACCTTATCCTGCTAGTGCTATTCATCGCTTCCATGGTTGGTGTCGTCAAGATGTTCAAGGGCGACAAACGCGGTCTCCACATCTACGCCATCGCACAGATACTCATGCTCATCAACGCATCGGTGTTCTTGTATCCACTGCAAAAACCTTCGCCGTTCACCTCGGATTTGTTGCTCACTGCCATCTTTATTTTGCTTTACTATCTGTATTTCAAGCGGATGGAAATGGTCAACAACCAATCCCAAAACCCAGATTTAGTATGAAAAACGAAGAGCTCGAAGGAAAGATTTTCAACCTGAAGCCCGAATTGACACTGCTCATGAAGTTGGCGGCAAGTTTTGCCATCACCTATTATGGGTTGTTGCTCATTTTCGCCATCATCACGGTCGTTTTCAGCCAATACTACATCGATTCCTACTACTACAACGAAGCCAATATCGAGCAAGACAAATCTGAGCTTTTGACCCCGATTCTTCAGTTAGTTCTTCTTATAACACTGGTATTCAGTTTAATACAAATTTTCAGAAAGAAGAGTTACGGCAAAGCCATCTTTGTGGTGGCCTCCATCTTGCTCATCATTTTCCAATTCGTGACAACGGGTTTTGTCCCCTGGATGAAATACGCCCTCGAAACGCTGATGGTGCTCTTCATCGCGCCCATACGAGTGAAGAAGAAAATCAAAATGAAAGACGGGAAACTCACCTTGGAAACGGTTGAGGAAACAGCTACCAAGGAAACGACAGTCGAGGAAGTCAACGAAGCATCATCGCAGCCCGTCGAACAGCCTTAACGAAAACATCAACTTCTTCCAACGTATTATACAACGCAAACGAAGCTCGCACAGTGCCCGGGATGCCGAAACGTGTCATCACTGGCTCGGCGCAATGGTGACCTGTACGCACGGCCACGCCCATCTTGTCGATAATAGTGCCAAAGTCGTAGGGATGGATGCCTTCAATGATGAAGGAAACCAAGCCTGAACGTTGCTCAGCCTCGCCAATGAAACGGATGCCGTCAATCTCTGAAAGTTGTTGGATGGCCGATTGCAACAATTGGTTTTCGTGTGCTTCAACTTCTTTCCTGTCAAGGCTTTGAAGGAATTGAATAGCAGTTTCCAAGCCCAGTGCCGCACCCACATTGGGCGTTCCTGCCTCAAACTTGAAGGGCAACACATTGAAGGTGGTCTTCTCGAAACTCACCATGTCGACCATCTCGCCACCGAATTGATAGGGCGGTAACTTTTCCAGCCATTCCGCTTTGCCGTACAATCCGCCAATGCCCATGGGAGCGTACATCTTATGCCCTGAGAAGACGAAGAAATCGCAGTCAAGGTCTTGAACATCAATGGGATGGTGCGCCATGGACTGTGCACCGTCGATGACCACGGGGATACCATATTGATGTGCCATCGCAATCATCTGCTTGATGGGGTTGATGGTACCCAACACATTGGAAATATGCGCAATAGAAACCACATTCGGGCCTTCTTGCAGCAGTTTTTCGTATTGCTCCATATCCAACACGCCCATGTCGTCCATCGGCACGACGAGCAACTGTCCCTGATGCCGCAGCACCATCTGCTGCCACGGCACGAGGTTGGAATGGTGCTCCATCGCCGTCACCAACACCTTCATTTCTGACTGCCGCTTCGCGTCATCGCGAGGAACGAAGCGATCCAGAGAATTAATAAATAGGCGTTCAAAAGCCGTCGCCAACAAATTCAAGGATTCCGTGGTACCTCTTGTAAAAATGATTTCCTTTGATTCCTTGGCGTGAATGAAATCGGCCACGGTTTGGCGGGCGTGTTCGTAAGCCTCAGTCGCTTTTTGGCTGAGGTAATGCACCCCGCGGTGGATGTTGCAGTTTTCGTGCAAGTAATAGTCGCGCTCGCGCTCTATGACGCACAGTGGTTTCTGCGTGGTAGCAGCATTGTCGAGATAGACCAAGGGTTTGTCGTAAACCTGCTGGTCAAGGACGGGGAATTGTTTCCTTATTTCGTTGATGTTCAGCATTGTATATTTCTTTTTATCACAAAACTTGCAAAACTTGCAAAACCTTTTTTGTTGATTGGGCAATGCAACGGCTTGCAACCGCTCGCCGTTGCCTCTCCGCCTTCGGCGACAGAAAACCCCATCATTGATTCGTGGCATCCGTTAGGATGCGATGGAAAGGAGCCGGTTGGCGACTTTCCTTGCCACAATTGTTTTGAAAGTTTTGAATGTTTTGTTCCAACGCTACTATATTTTCGAATAATCAATTTCAAAATTATAATCCTTCGGGTGGCTGCAACGCAAAACGCAGGTCTCGCAGCTCGACAACTCACCGCGCAGGCGGCGTTTGATCATGTCGTCGATGTGCTCGTGCAGCATTTCATTCCCGATATGGTTGCTCACCTCGGCAGCGAAGGCATACATGAGCAGAATCCTTGCGTTGGCCTTGCTGATACCGCGCTGGCGCATGTAGAACATCGCCTCTTGGTCGAGTTGGCCCGTGGAGGTGCCGTGCGAGCATTTCACATCATCGGCGTAAATCTCCAAGAACGGTTGACTGTTGATTTTGGCCGTCGGGGTGAGGATGATGTTGCTGTTATTTTGGTGAGCATCCGTCTTTTGCGCGCCCTTTGCCACATAGACATGGCCGTTGAAGATGCCCGTGGCCTCGTCGTCCAAAACACCCTTGAACTTCTCGTTGCTGGTGCAGTGCGGCACGTTGTGGTTCACCTTCAAATAGTTCTCCACATGCTGCTTCTTATCGATGAGATAGAGGCCATAGATTTGGGTATCAGCACCTTCGCCATCAAGATTGACGGTATACGTGTTGTGGATGTCGCCGCCGTTGAAGGTAATGACCACGATTTTTAGGCGGCTGTCGGCCAACTGCCTAATCTTGAACTCACGTTGGATGGAAGCCTCATTGTTCACGTTTTGCAGCACGTACAACTCAAGGCTGGAATTTTCGTTGAGGACGATTTCGGAGACTTTCGGCTCGGGCGTCAAATGCGCATCATCGTCATACTCAATGATTTCGCGGCTTTGGTTGGCGGCTATGATAAGTTGGTTGTCCATAATCAAAGTTCCTTAATCCATTCGTAGCCTTTTTCTTCGAGTTCGAGGGCAAGGTTCTTGCCGCCCGTCTTGACGATGCGTCCATCGTACATCACGTGGACGAAATCAGGGACGATGTAGTCCAACAGCCTCTGGTAGTGCGTGATGACCACGAAAGCATTCTCGCTGTTGTGCAGTTGGTTCACGCCGTGCGCCACGATGCGGAGCGCGTCAATGTCAAGGCCTGAGTCAGTCTCATCGAGGATGGCGAGGCTCGGCTCTAACATGGCCATCTGGAAGATTTCGTTTTTCTTCTTTTCGCCGCCGCTGTAGCCCACATTGACGAAGCGGTTTTGCAGCTTCTCGGTAATTTCCACCATGGCCTGCTTCTCTTTCATCATCTTCATAAACTCAACCGTGCTCATGGGCGGAAGTCCTTGATATTCACGCTTCGAGTTGACGGCGGTGCGCATGAAGTTCTGGATGCTCACGCCCGGAATCTCAACGGGATATTGGAAACTGAGGAAGATGCCTTCGTTGGCGCGGTCTTCGGGCGACATGCCTACGATGTTCTTGCCTTTGTACCAGATTTCGCCCTCGGTGATTTCGTAGCCCTCGCGACCTGTGATGGCCGCTGCCAAGGTGCTTTTTCCCGTTCCGTTGGGTCCCATGATGGCGTGGATTTCGCCCTCATTGACGCCCAAATTCAATCCTTTCAGGATTTCCTTGCCTCCAATGGAGACGTGTAGATTTTTGATGTTCAGCAACATAATATATCAGTTTTTAATTATTCATTTGTAGGGGCAGCCCCGTATGTCTGCCCAATATGTTGTTCATTTGGATTCAGGCTGATTTTGCCATAACGCATATAATAAGCGTGTTTAGCCCATTGTGTATATTCTTCAGGTGTGATTTCGATTATGTTTTCGCCATCCGCTTCCGCCATCCGATTTTTCACCTCTTCAATCAAAGCTTCATCGCGGCCATATTTCCCAATGTGGCTTATATTCAATACCATACCGACCAACAAGACGACACTTGAAGCTATCATCATCCTATTTCGGGTTTTCGGCTTGATTTCCAACAACATCATGTTCATCATGGAAAGGGAAAGGTGCCCAAAAGCCAAGGCAAAAAACGGCAATGCCGCAAGCATGTAGAAATCGCGCTGCTTTACGCTCAGCATAATGGGCATCACGCCCGTCAAACCAAGTATCAAGAAGCTGAAGAAATGCTTTTTGTCGGGTGCAAACTCAAATACCTTGTGCTTGTCTTTGTTGATGATTTTGCTCATTATCAAGATGATGGAAAAAATCACCAATGGCGCAATCAGTTGCAACAAAAGGCTGAAAACAATGTAAAACCGTGTCGAAACCGTGGCCTCGTACAGTCCGCCACCAATCACCTGAAGGTTGATGTAGTCCTTCAGATAGGCGAACGATGGTGGGAAAACCAAAAACATCACGCCTGACAATACGGCCAAGGTAACCATTAATAATAAGGTGTCAATCGGACCTTGAATCCAGCGGTGCTTGTCATCGAAGATACAATAGATGATAGGGAATACCAACGGAAACAATCCCGTGAAGCCTTTGGAGAGGAAAGCTGCAAACAATGCAATCCCAGCCAAAAACAGCCATAACTTGCTATTTCTCTGATAACTAACAATCATCAGATAAACCGAAAGCAACACAAAAATTGACATCGTGTTCTCAAGTAGGTTGTTCGTCGCACTCCAAGTGACCAAAGGCATGGCAATCCAAAACAACAACGGCAGCCATGCCCAACGGATGTTGTTGGTGGTCCGTTTCCAGATTAGGGCAATCAGCAAACCTGAAAACAAGAAGGTCAGAACGGAATAGAACTTTTCCACCCATAAATGGTCGCCCAAAGCCTTGAAAGCCAAAGCTTCCATACCCATGGCCAAAGGCGGATGCTGACGGAACTCAGGATAGAGCGTTTGCGTGTAATACGGATTCCAAAAGGTCCCCTGCCCTTCTGCCATATTGCGTGAAATGCTGGCATAGGTCACGCCGTCAAAGAACATGCCTTCGGTCAATAGGCTGTTGCTCATCAGCATCAAGGTGATTCCGATGAGGAGCAACCAAAAAGGTGTGTTATTTGAACGGGTTGAAGTCATCCTACACTTCCCTCGAGGGTTATCGACAACAATTTCTGCGCCTCAACCGCAAACTCCATCGGCAATTTGTTCAGCACATCCTTGGCGTAGCCGTTAACAATCAAGCCAATGGCCTTTTCCGTCGGGATGCCGCGCTGTTGGCAGTAGAACAATTGATCCTCGGAGATTTTCGAGGTGGTGGCTTCGTGTTCGAGGATGCTCGATTCGTTGCCACATTCGACGTAAGGCCAGGTATGTGCGCCGCATTTGTCGCCCAACAGCAAAGAGTCGCACTGAGAGTAGTTACGCGAGTTCTCGGCTTTGGCAGCCACTCTCACCAAGCCACGATAGCCATTCTGGCTGTGGCCGGCAGAGATACCTTTAGATATGATCGTACTGCGGGTGTCCTTGCCCAAGTGGATCATCTTGGTGCCCGTGTCGGCTTGTTGGTAGTTGTTGGTCACGGCAACGGAGTAGAACTCGCCCACGGAGTTGTCGCCCATCAGCACGCAGCCTGGGTATTTCCAAGTGATGGCTGAGCCTGTCTCGACCTGCGTCCACGAAATCTTAGAGCGGTCGCCGCGACAGAGGCCGCGCTTCGTGACGAGGTTGTACACGCCGCCCTTGCCATTTTTGTCGCCGGGATACCAGTTTTGCACGGTGGAATATTTCACCTCAGCATCAGTCTCGGCAATGATTTCCACGATGGCCGCATGAAGTTGGTTTTCATCGCGTTGCGGAGCCGTACAACCTTCCATATAGCTCACATACGCGCCTTCGTCGGCGACGATGAGGGTGCGCTCAAACTGACCCGTGTTGGCCGCGTTGATGCGGAAATAGGTGGACAACTCCAAGGGGCAGCGCACGCCCTTCGGGATGTAGCAAAACGAGCCATCGCTGAAGACCGCCGAGTTCAAAGCGGCGAAGAAGTTGTCGGTGTAAGGCACCACCTTTCCGAGATACTTTTTCACCAAGTCGGGGTGCTGCTTGACGGCTTCGCTGAACGACATGAAGATGACGCCATGCTTCGAAAGCGTCTCTTGGAAAGTCGTCTTCACCGAGGTCGAGTCCATGACCGCATCCACAGCCACGCCCGAGAGTTTCTTCTGTTCGTCAAGCGAGATGCCGAGTTTGTCGAAGGTGGCCAACAGTTCGGGGTCGACTTCGTCAAGGCTTTGTTTTTGCTGCCTTTTGCGAGGAGCTGCATAATAAATAATGTCTTGATAGTCAATCTCAGGAATGTCGAGATGCGCCCAATTGGGTTGTTTCAAGGTTTGCCAATGGTGGAAGGCCTTCAAGCGGAACTCCAACAGCCATTCAGGTTCCTCTTTCTTCTTGGAAATCAGGCGGATGATGTCCTCATTCAAACCTTTCGGCACGAAATCGGTCTCAATGTCGGTCACAAAGCCGTATTCATAGTCCTTGCTCGTGACTTCGCTGATGATATTGTCTTTCGGATTCGAGTCCATTTTTCTTATTAAGAATGATTTCAAATTAGGCCGCAAAGATACGATTTTCTTATGGTTTGGATGCATTTTTCTACAAAAAACGGTCATCTTTTGGGCTTTACATTTTTTTCCTTTAGTTTTGCAGTCCGTATGAGTAAAGAAAAAAAGAAACACGGTTTTTGGTTCTACTTCGGCAAGGCGATGGCTGGCCTCGGCATTGCGCTGTTGCTGTTGGTGTTGTTTGTCTATCTCTCCACACCGACCTACAGTTTCAAGGAGCCGCGACCCTTTGAGGGCGAATATCTCTACAACCCTTATCAGGACATGAACCCTGACCAGTGGAAAAAGTACCATTTCCATTGCCATTCGCGTAAGTATTTCGGCCTGACCAACGGGCGCAAAAGCACCGAAACGGCCATCGACAGCGTGTATCAGGCTCTCGGTTACGACCATTACGGCATTTCAGATTATATGAGCATTAACCCACATAATACTGATAAACAAGACTATATCCCCGCATACGAACACGGCTACGGCCTTTTCCGCAAGACGCACCAAATCTGCATCGGGGCGGAGTCGGTGTATTGGCCCGACTTTCTTTTCATGCAGAACCTCAACATGAAGCAACATACCCTCAACAAGTTAGGCGAACGGAGCCGTTTCGTCATGCCGGCTCATGCCTCGTTTACCACTGGCTACAAGGTGAACGACATGGTACTGCTGAGCAACTACCGCCTGCTTGAGATCCTGAACCCCTATGGCAACGCCTTCGAACATTGGGACATGGCCCTCTCCAACGGCCACCGCGTGTATGCCCTCGGCGACGACGACACGCACAACATCACCGACCACAGCGAAGTGTGCCACAACATGACCATGGTCAATATGCAAAACCTTGATGCTGAAAGCGCTTACGAGGCTTTGGACAAAGGTTTGTGCTATGCCGTGGAGTTCGACAACTGGTATCATTTCCCCATGACCTTGGAGGAAAAAGTCAAGCAGGTCAAGGCCTTGCCCCACTTGACCTGCGCCGAGTTAGTGGGCGACACTTTGTTCGTCGCGACTTCGGCCAACAAGATGCAGGAAGTGAAATTCATCGGGCAAGACGGCAAGGTGCTGAAAACAGAAGAGGCGGTCGCGACGGCCTATTACGTCATCCAACCTGAGGACCATTACGTGCGGACAGTCATCAATGTCAATGGGTTGCAGCATTTTTATCTCAACCCTGTGACACGTCACCCGACACCCGAGCCCATCGACCAACGGCTTGATGTCGTCAACAAGGCGCAGACCTATTTGTACTGGTTCGTGTATCTCGTGGCTTTAGCCGCTTTCGTGTGGTACCTGTTCAACAAGGCCAAAGCCCAAAAAGAGGAAAACAAGTGAGTGTTAAAGAGCAAAATATCAACAAGATAATGGTTTGGCTCTTGGCCATTAGCGCGGTCGTGAGGGGCGTTTTGGCCGCGTGGATGGAGTTCGGCAACGATGAGGTCTATTACTGGACTTATGCCCTCTATCCCGACTGGAGCCACTTCGACCATCCGCCCATGGTGGGCAGAGTTATCCAACTTTTCAGCCTTAACCTATTGTTCGACAGCGAGTTCTTCATCCGTTTGGCCTCGGTGGTCTTCATGACTGCCAACACCTATATTATATATCGCATCGGCAAAGACATCAAGGACGCAAGGACTGGACTTTATGCCGCGCTGCTCTACACCGCTTCCATCTATGCCTTTGTCATCACTGGCATCTTCATCATGCCCGACACACCGTTGATGTGGTTTTGGCTCTTGGCGATTTGGATGGCGGTCATTTATTTCAAACGACTGCATACCCAGCAACATTCTGACAGTTACATCATTTTGTTCGGAACGTTCTCAGGATTGGCTATGCTTTCCAAATATTCGGGTGTGTTTCTTTGGGTCGGAATGATGCTCTACATCTTCATTTTTGACAGGAAACCGCTCAAAACCTGGGCATTTTATTGCGCCTTGTTTGTTTCTATCAATTTAGTTCTGCCCATTTTGAAATGGAACCTCCAATACGACTTCATCAGTTTCAATTTTCATGGGGCTCGTGTTGGCGGAAACAAACTCAATTTCAGCACTTTCTGCACCGAATTGGCGGGCGAATTTCTCTATAATAACCCCGTCAACTTTGTGCTGGCTATTATCACCGTCATCGCAGCTTTCAAAAAGAAACTCAACATCGAGAAATCCGCGCAACGACTTATCATGTGCATCGCTTTACCGCTCATTTTGGTCTTCCTGTTTTTTTCCCTCACTCGCCCGACTTTGCCGCACTGGAATGCACCTGGCTATGTATCGATTATCCTATTATCCGCTGTATATCTGCGCGATAGGCAGGTCAACTCAGGCCAATTGCCCAAATCCGTCATGGCGGCATTAGCGTTACTTGTGGTTGTCTTGGTCATTGGTGTGGCCGAAATTAAGACAGGTTTCATCCCGCTTGACAAACACACTGAGCCTGAACAACTTGGTCGGGACGACTTCACCTTAGACATGTACGGCTGGCGGCAATTGGGCGAAAAATTTGCCGATTTCCGAGAACAGAAAATCGCTGAAGGCGTGATGAAATCTGAAGACGGCATCGTTGCCAACCAATGGTTCCCACTTGCCAATCTCGACTATTACGTGGCGCGACCTTTAGGTATGAGAGTCATGGGATTGGGTTGGCCTGAGTTTTTGCACAAATATCTGTGGATCAACGATGAACGAGGCGGCTTCCATCTTGGCGAAAACTATTGGTTCCTCTCCGATAGCCGTTACATGAAAGACCCAAAGGAAACCTACCAGTGGTACTTTAAGGAAATCAAGCAGGTGGGCATGATTGAGATTGAGCGTTGCGGGAAGCCTGCAAAGAACTTCTTCATTTACACCTGTAAAGACCTAGTAGCGCAACCCCCTACCCTACAGGATTTCATGGCACAATCCGCCGCAGAAGATAGATAGTGCCGTCCGTCGCAACGGTCTCATACTCATCACGATTCTTGAGCACCAGCACCCCTCTACGCTCATATTCGAAATAGGGCGCGGTTATCAGCACATAGTCGGTCTTGACATCCCTCGTGTCGGAAAAATTCCTGATTTCGTCGCGCAAGGCAAGATGAGGCACAAACTGTGTGATGGCACACACCGAAGCCTCGTCGGGAATCTGCTTGATGACCTCATAGGCAAAATGCACGTCGAAATCCTTCTGCTCGTAATGCCGCCCCTGATAGACGCACAATTGGTCGAGCCAAACCTGCGACTTGGGAATGCCGATGGTATAAAATGTGGTCAATACGGTGGAAAGCAACAGACACGAAGCCAACGTCATACGCCAAACCTTCTTCTTCAACCTGACGATGACCAAAAACGAAGCGATGACGATAATCGGCATAAACTCAACGGAATACTGGAAGGAAATGCCCCAAAAAGTGGGGTCGATGGACAGCATCTTCTGTGCAATCAGCGGGACAAGCATGAGCAAGAAGTTGGGTTTCAGCAAGGTAAGCACCATTCCCGTCAGCAAGGCACAGAAATAGAACTCGGCCTTGACTCCGTCATAACGCGAAGGCATGTTTGTGTTGGCAAACAAGATGTGCAAGGTATCTTTAGGCTTGGTTATCAGGGTTTTGGCGATTTCGAGATAATTGCTGCCGAGGTAATCGTATCGGATGATGCCCTGTGCACCCAAGCGAGGTAATATCAGCATGTTGACGATGACAAAATAAACTACAGCAAAAAGCGCACAACCCGTCAAAAACCATAGCGACTTACGGTCTTTCCGATAATCCCACACCAGGCCTAACGCAATGAAAAACAACAACAAGGACATGTTTTCCTTGCCGATGACAATCAGCACGGCAAAAAGCGCCGACAGCCCGAAACGACCTTTTTTCAAGGAATACAGCATCCAAGGGATCATCATGGCGGAAACCACATTGGAATGGTAATCGTAGGACAAGGCGTGGATGATGCCGAACGAAAAGAAGAAAACCGCCGCGGCCAAAACCGGCATCCAGTCGTCGTCGGAATAGAGGCCGATCAGCTTGTAGATGCCCCATCCGCCAAACAGCACCGCTGCGATTTGGACGATGAGCAGGGTATAGCTTCCAAACAGATACACCAAAGGAGAAAGTAGCAGCAAGTACAAGTCAAAATGAGCACTCAGAATGCTTTGGGGCTGAGGCAAGAACATGCTGCAGTCGTCGATGCGGAAATGCGCATAGTCGTACATCGCATGGGTGTAGAGCCCCAAGTCGAGGGCATAGGTCTTGAAAAGGTAGTGGTTGACCAAGGAAATGAGGCAATACACCACCCCCGCAACAGTGAAAATCGCCGTGAGGGTGATGCGTTTTTGTCGTGTGCTGAGAGTCAACGCCTTCATTTCGGGTTTTTGGAATCAGCCTTCCGCTTGGAACAAGGTGATGATGTTCAAAATGACCTCCGAAGCCTTCATCATGCTTTCAAGCGGCACATACTCTAACTTGCCGTGGAAGTTGTGGCCGCCTGCGAAGATGTTAGGACAAGGCAGACCCATGAACGAGAGGTTCGCGCCGTCGGTGCCGCCACGGATGGGTTGCACTTTCGGCTTGATGTTGGCCATTTCCATCGCCTTAATCGCTCTTTCCACGATGAAGAAATGTGGCTCCACCTCCTGGCGCATGTTATAGTATTGGTGCTTCAGCTCCAACTTCACTACATCGCCGTATTTCTTGTTCAAAAACTCTGCCACTGAGGTAATTAGGGCTTTCTTTTCCTCGAACTTGGCGCGGTCGTGGTCGCGGATGATGTACGACATCGTTGTCTCTTCCACCGTGCCGTTGATGTCGGTGAGGTGGAAGAAGCCCTCGTAGCCCTGCGTGAAGCGCGGACGCTGTTCCACGGGCAACATTCCATTGAGTTCCATGGCAATCAGCATCGAGTTCACCATCTTGTCCTTGCCGTAGCCGGGGTGAATGTTGCTGCCTTGGATGTGGATTTTCGCGCCAGCGGCATTGAAGTTTTCATACTCCAGCTCGCCAATTTCGCCGCCGTCCATGGTGTAGGCGTATTTTGCACCGAATTTCTTCACGTCGAACTTCACAACGCCACGACCAATTTCTTCGTCAGGCGTGAAACCAATCTTGATTTCGCCGTGCTTGAAGTCGGGATGTTCCATCATATACTGGGCGGCATACATGATTTCGGCTACGCCCGCCTTGTCGTCGGCACCGAGCAGGGTCGTGCCGTCGGTGGTAATCATCGTTTGGCCTTTGTATTGCGCCATTTCAGGAAATTCCGACACGCGCAGGACGATGTTCTTTTCCTTGTTCAAAACGATGTCGCCACCATCATAATTCTCAATGATTTGCGGCTTGATGTCGGCACCCGAAGCGTCGGGCGAGGTATCCACATGCGCAATGAAACCGATAGCGGGGATGTCGCGGTCCACATTCGAAGGAATCGTGGCCATCACATAGCCGTATTCATCAAGCGTGGCTTCAATGCCCATAGCTTGTAATTCGCCGCGAAGCATCTGCAAGAGGTTCAACTGTTTAGCAGTGCTGGGCTGCGATTCGGAGTTTTCGTCAGAGGTCGTCTCCACTGAGACGTATCTCAGGAATTTGTCGATTATTTTTTCCATTTTCGTTCGGTTTAAATTTGGCACAAAAATAGAAAAAAAATTCATACAAAAAAACCGCGGCTGGATTGCTCCAAACCGCGGCACCATGAAAAAAACAACATTACTTTACTTTAAATCCTTCTCTATCTCAATTAACGCCGTTCAGCGTGTTTTCGTGTGTGATGTCGATCTTTTGCCCACAGGCCGTATACCTCGCTGACGTTGCCAGCTGTGGTGAAAGCCTTGATATCGTTCTTGTTAAGGTATTCCATCAGGGCCGAAAATTCGTCCTTCGTCAGCAACGATTCCAGTTCGATAGACTTCTCGTTGGTGTAGCCACCGATGACCTCGTACAGCGTACAGCCACGGTGAAGGTTGTCGATGATATAATGCCTGATGCGGTCGTAGTCTTTCGACACGATGCACACACGCTTGCGGTTGTTGAGGCTCGCCGTGAAGTAGTCCACGATGATGCCGTTGATCCACGTGCCGATGAGACCGATAACCACCATCTGGAAAGGGTTGATGGCGAAAGCCGAGAGGCAGATGATGCCGCCCGCCACCGTCACCGACTTACCGATGTCGAAATGCAGGTATTTGTTGACGATTTTGGCCAAAATATCGAGGCCGCCAGTCGAGGCGTTGATGCTGAACATGATGGTTTGCGCCGCACTGAGAATCAACACACAGCAGAGCAAATCGAACCACGGATTACCCATCACCGACATGGCATCGGGGGAACCGCCGGGCATCTTGGCGATGTATTCGTTCGGAACAGCGAGGTTTTGCCATGGGTAAATCCATTCGCAGACCTTGGTCAGGGGACCGAGAATCATGGCGCAGTAGACCGTTTTCAGGCCAAACTCCTTGCCTATCAAGACATAAGCCAAAATCAGCAGGATGGCGTTGATAATGGAA
>Ga0265299_10002378_pt1 | contig 19518 bp, 16 predicted proteins | sample AusTroGonzalo_MG_4_FD_193485 | JGI IMG/M metagenome (GOLD analysis project Ga0265299, IMG submission 193485) | Bovine rumen microbial communities from tropical cattle in Woodstock, Queensland, Australia - Gonzalo_02 | ecosystem: Host-associated > Mammals > Digestive system > Stomach > Rumen ... | reverse complement strand
CTTGTTGAAAACGATAGAGCAGACTGCAGCTACCAGTAAGAACATGGCTAGACTGGTCAGTAGCTCTATCTCATTCATCGCGCATCCCCGTGTACGTGAGATTATTAAAAGATTTAAAGGGTGACAGAAAAAGAATGGCTTACTTACCATTTTTGACAGCCATCCAGCATATTGCAATCGTCGAAGACCGTGTCTGAAAGCTATATCAACACCGGAACTGATGACCTTCCGATGAGAGCGATATCGTACATCTCCGTAGCTCTGGTGAAGCACGTGTTCAACACCAGGTACAAGCTAGCTGCTCTCACGAGACGTTCCAAGACATTCAACAAAGTGGTCCGCAAGTCCATGTTCGACGGCGATGACATGATAGTCCTGCCTAAGGACAATGTTGTCAAACGTACGGTGTCGGTAGACATCAGTTTGGAGGATGCAGGTGAATCAACCGTCCTTCCCAGTGACGTGGTCAAGAGGCTCATAAACAGGGCCGATGACATCTTCATCATGGATTTCTGCCTGTGTAGGAAATCCAACGGATGCAAGGATTATCCTGTCGACCGCGGATGCGTCTTCCTCGGGAAAGGAGTGCACAAGATACCGCCGAAATACGGCCATATGGCGACCAAGGAGGAAGCCGTCGCATACATAGACGAATGTACCGATCTGGGTCTTGTGCATATCATAGGCAGGAACAAGCTCGACAGCATATGGCTCCAGACCGGCGACAAGAAGGATCTGATGACCATTTGCAACTGCTGTCCGTGCTGCTGTCTGTGGAACATGACCCGTAACATATCCGATGATATCGGCGGTCTGTTCAAGCGTATGGAAGGCGTCACCGTCACGATGGACGCCGACAGGTGCGTAGGGTGCGGGTCATGCAGCGAGATATGTTTCTGCAAGGCTGTGAAGGCCCAGGACGGGCATTTCTCGATAGATCAGTCCCTGTGCAGAGGATGCGGAAGATGTGCGGAATCATGCCCCGCGGAAGCGATAACGATAACCTATGACGAGTCCAAGATCGACGGGGCCGTCGAGAGGATAGGCGGCCTTGTGAAGCTGTCAGAGAATGGATGAGCCGGGTTTCCCCGGCGATAGGTTTCAGAACGATGCGATGAAATTGTCGATCTGTGAGGGATTCTCCTTCACAAGTTTTTTCGCCTTGTTGAAGTAGGTGTGGTTGGATATCCCGACGCTGGCAGCTAGCTTGTCGCATTGCTGCTGACCTTTGTCGTCGTTATACATGCAACACACATAGAATGCGGATTTTTTCTGTGAGATGATATCTTTGTTCTTGTTAACGAACTCAATAAGGCCTTTGGGGATGTTACCGGCCCAGACCCTGCCGCCGATGACAATAGTGTCGAAAGATGAGAGGTCTACTGATGAGGCTGCAGAGACATCTACTGCCTTTCCTTCTGTCTTGGATGCAATGTATTCCGCAACAGCTTTTGTATTGCCACCGCTTGAAGCGTATACGATTAATGTTGCCATGATGTTGTTACTGGATGGTCTTGTATAAAAACGGTTCTGTTCGAAAGTGACCGTCTGGTATGCAGCATGTTAATGGATTGCTGCTGATGCCGCAGCGATTTCAGTTCCAAAAATAACACGACCGACATACGGATCAGAGATTATTATTACTGATGCGGAATCAGAGTAACACGAATTGGGCAATAATAGCACAAAATCATAGTAAAACTGTTTTGTTATGCATATCGTGTTACAAAAATAGATTTTTTATTCAGAGTCGGCTGATGATGCAGAATTCCTTTAATTCTTGGTCTTGATGAAACATATTCGGTAAAATGACTGCTGTTTCCGACTTCATAAAGGATGACGTGAAACGTTCCGTGTTACTCCTCCTGATATCAGGTGTTTCCTTGGTAGTATCTTTCTTCTGGGGAAAAGAGATGCCCGTGGACCCTGCTTTTGTTGCTATTGTACTGTGCGGTATACCGATACTGTGGGATGCCACTACGGGATTGTTGCTTAGGCACGATATAAAGGCAGACGTACTGGTGGCAATAGCTATCATTGCAGCTTTGATTCTGAACGAATGGTTCGCAGCAGGAGAGGTCGCATTCATCATGGAGATAGGCGGTTTCCTAGAGGATTTCTCAGCCGCCAAGGCAAACAAAGGAATCGAAGCTCTGCAGAAGATGTCGCCCAAGGTCGGACGGATAGTAGACGGGGAAGATGTCAGGGAGGTTCCAGTGGAACAGATCGAGGTCGGTCAGACGGTAAGAGTTCTGCCGGGAGAATCAATCCCTGTGGATGGTAGGCTGGTTTCCGGAGAGACCTCTGTGGACCAGTCTGTGATCACAGGGGAGTCCATGCCTGTCGATAAGAGGGCAGGGGATCAGGTATTCAGCGGCACAATCAACCAGATGGGTGCATTCGATATGGTGGTGGAGAAGGACTCGGAGAATTCTTCATTCCAGAGACTGGTAGGGATGGTTTCGTCGGTGGATGCTGAAAAGACCCGTATGGTCAGGGTAGCTGACAAATGGGCTACTTGGCTTGTGGCGATTGTCATGGTTCTGGCTCTTTCTACATACCTGCTGACCAATGACATCTACCGTGCTGTAACGGTGTGCATAGTGTTCTGCCCCTGCGCTTTCATCCTAGCGACACCCACAGCGGTGGTATCCGCGATTGGGAACCTCGCAAGGCGCGGAATCCTAGTGAAAGACGGCGATTCTCTGGAGAGGATGTCTCAGGTGGACACCGTGGCGTTCGATAAGACCGGAACTATCACGGAAGGAAGGCCGAAGGTGATGGAGATCCATCCTGACAGCAGGGATTTCATCACCATGATCGCTTCAGCGGAATCCTCATCTGAGCATCCGTTAGCAAAGGCGTTTATGGAGTATTCCAGGTCCAAGGATGTCGTTTATTCCTCCCCTGAGGCATTTAGGATGACCGTTGGCCGCGGTATAGAGGCTAATGTATCAGGAAAAAGTGTGATGATAGGGAGCGCTGGAATGCTGAAGGAAGCAAACGTATCCGTGCCAGATGATGTGTCTGAACGTTCGCAGTATCTTTATTCAGAGGGTTGTACGGTAGTATTCGCAGCAGTGGATGGTGTTTATTCCGGATATATCGTGTTCTCGGATTCCATCCGCGGATCATCCGAGAGTATGGTAACAGAGCTCAGAGATATGGGTGTGGGAACGATGCTCTTGACAGGAGACAACGCCCGTGCGGCAGTCCATATCGCATCTCAGGCAGGAATAACGGATGTCAGGGCAGAATGTACTCCTGAGACTAAGATGTCTTTCATAGCAGATTTCCAGGAAAACGGCCGTAAAGTATGCATGATCGGAGACGGAGTGAACGATGCTCCGGCTCTGAAGAAGGCATGGGTCGGCATCGCCATGGGAGGGACAGGCAGTGATATCGCTGCCGATGCAGCTGACATGGTCCTGGTCAAGGACGGTATAGACATGCTGCCTCATACGATGAGACTGTCCAAGAAGATGATGTCCAAGGTCCGTTTTAACATCGTGTTCTCGATGAGCTGGAACTTTATCGCGGTTGCTCTGTCGATGGCGGCAGTGCTGACTCCGGTTACGGGCGCTTTAGTCCACAACGTGGGTTCTGTAGCAGTGGTTGTCAATTCAGCCCTTCTGCTTATGCATGGGAAGAAGATGAAAAATACTGAGAGTCGGAAAGACTCACAGAACTAAGCATTCCGGCACCGGGGGTCTCCCCGGCACCGATTGCAATTGATTTGGGAAAGAGTTCAGTACCTGCCGTCGCCTTCGTCGATCGCCTTGTTTTTGGCATCTTTCTCGGCTCTGATGTTGTCCCTCTTCTCTTTCTCTTTGGCCTTGAGATCTTCGATCTTTGCCTGAAGTTCGTCGATGATCTTTTTGGCCTCATCGATTTTTACGATGTCCTCATCCATCTTGGTCTTGTGATCCTTGCTCTTTTCCTTGGAGTTGTTGTAATACTCCACTCCGATCTCGATATAGAGGTTATCGATTATCTTTTTCTCTTCCCTGATTTTGGATTCGAGCTTCTCGACCTCTATGGTCTCGTCAAGCTTGCTGCTTGATGTGTCGATTGCTGCATTCACACTGTTTATGGCCTTGTCGAGGAATCCCATTTTACCACAGAGGCCAGAATCGTCTATCATGATAATAAATTTGACCTGATTCACTCAGAATAACCGTAGGAATGAAGAAGTCAGTAATCGTTCCTGTTCATGATGATTCTTCTGATCGTACGGTAGCGGAGCATGCATGCCTGATAGTCCTTGAGAAGGACCTTGTAGTATGTCCCGTGGTGGCTGATACCGATACCGTTGCGTACGGATGCGAGACCCATGTCGTCAAGAGGGAATCTCATTTCGGCGTTCTCGCCCTTCACGATTATCTCTTTGAATGTGATCTCCAAACGTACATCCTCGTCCAGAATCTCGGTTTTGTCACCGTTCATTTTGACGAATTTCAGATGGTCGTTGGAAGTTATAATCCCGTCCGGATCCCTCTCCCAGTCCGGACGGCAGCTCTTCAGACATTCTTTCTGCCATACATCCCAGTCATACAGGTTGTCGAAGCGGAGATCGTCGCTTTCGAAGAGGCCGTACTCGTTGACCGATACTCTGTATCCGCATTCCGTGCAGAACAGGTCGTGATGCTCGCTCTTGAGGTGGTACATGCCTTCGCACTTAGGGCATTTGTAGAGAATCTTCTCCATCCATTCCGCACGGTCCTTGCGGTCGTAGGGGATGTGATGCTCCTTCTGCCATTCGTAGACGTTCAGCCAGAGGTCCTTGGCCAGCAGGTCGTTGACCTCATCCGGGGACATCGCTGCGAGCTCCTCCTTCTTGTGGATGGCTACGACCCTTCCGAACATCGGACCCTTTGCCTTATGCTGGGTCCATTTGGGCTTGATGAAGTATCCTCCCTCCATCCTGTAGACGACCACATCCACGTTCATCTCCTTCAGCAGGCTTCCGGTCCTTCCGCGGATCGGGGCGGTGGCACCGTTGAAGGATTCCTCTCCCTCTGCTGCGAAGTAGACGTTGATCCCTTTGTCCAGGGTGGTCCTTACAGCATCGACGACCTTGTCAGCGTTCTCTCCCTTCCTGCGGTATATGCCGTTGGTGACACAGTTGATGATGATTTTCATCAGAGGCATCTTGATGAGCTCGTCGCTCATGATGTATCTTCCGTATTCGGGAACCCCTCTGATGGTACCTATGAAATCGTAGTCGCTGGTGTGGTTGAAAACCATGATGAACGGGCGGCGCGGCATCTCCCCTCTGTATCTCTCAGTCCTGATATTCAGTATCCTTGAGCCAATGGGGAGCAGGAAGCATCTCACCGGGACCCTCATGAAGAACCTGTACCACCAGGTGTGTCTCGGATTCCTGTTCCTGTCATCTGTCGAAGTCGTCATGTCGTGCACGCTCGCTACTCTAAGGTAGTTCGATGGTTGTGGGCAAGTCTTGACACTACATAATATTGACTATCTTCGAAATCACTGGTGTGCAATCCAATCAGCAGTACGGATTAGCAGACTATTGTTTCGATTTTTGGTAAAACAGATTCGATATTCGTAAAAAAACCGTTCTTGACTATGACAGTTATTATATGATTGTTCCAATCCTCAAGCAATGATAGGCATAATCTTCAACCCCAAGGCAGGCAGTGGAAAGTTTGTTCCGAGGATGAAAGCATTCCTCGAGATGCTGGATGCCAAAGGTGTCGAATACGATTATCGCGAGACGCAGAAGGCCGGAGACACTATCGATTTCGCGCTTGACATGGCCGACAAATGCAGTACGATTATCCCCGCCGGAGGGGACGGGACCGTTTTCGAGGTCATCAATCCTCTTGTCGACAGGGATGTAAGGCTCGCCATCCTCCCGTATGGATCGGGAAACGATGCATTCGCATCGATATACGGATTCGACTATTCTGACGAGAAGGTCATCGAATCGGTCATCAGCGGCGAAGATGTCAATGTGGACTGTGCCAAGGTCAACGACAAGTATACATTCGTGATATTGGCCGGACTGGGATTCGCGGCCGATCTGCTCGTAAGGTTCAAGGAGAAGGGCGGTTCGTATGCCAAGGCCATACCCGGCCTCATGATCCACTGCATCAGGAAGGATTACAAGCTCCTCATCAACGGGGAGGAGAGGTTCTACCACACCGAGTTCATGTCCGCATTCAATTCCGGATTCGCCGGCGGAGGGATAAAGGTCACCGATAAGTCGTCCATCCATGATGGGGAGATGGAGATGGTCATACTCAAGGAGAGCGGCAGATTCAGAAGATTGCTCAATTTCCTCGCTCTTTCAAGGAAGAAGCTCGAGCTGCAGCCTAACGTGGATATAATCAAATTCAAGGAGTGCACCGTGATTTCTCAGGGCGAGCCTCTGGTCATCAACATGGACGGGGAGCTCGTCAAAGAGGAAGAGATTACCATCAAGGTCCTGCCGGGACACCTCAGGTTCGCTGCACCCGTCAAAGACTGATCAAATCATTTCAAGACCTGCCTTCAGGCAGGCCTCTTTTATCTTCATTTCAGCGGAAGGCGATGGGCGGACATCCATCCTTTTTAGCCTGTCCGTGTCGGTGTCCCTGTATTTCAGCGGGTCTATGAACACTTTCTTCACCCCGGTCGAGGCTATGGATTCCGCCAGCTCGGTCTCAAGACCTTCCAGCTTGTTTGTGACCGGTGCGATGAAAACGCACGTATCGATCCCGCGCTCCGTAAGTTCCTTCAGTGCTTTGAGGCGTTCCTCGGTGACCGGAGCTCCGGGCTCGGTCATCCTGCATATCCTGGGGTCGGGGTTGGTAATGGTGAACGCTACGGTGGAATCCATCTGTGCCAGTATGTCAGCATCCCTCAGGATCAGAGGGGACTTGGTTATTATGAAGACGCTCCTCTTCTTGTTCCTGATCAGTTCCAGGCACAGTCTGGAAAGCAGGAATCTTCCCTCGGCCGCCTGATAGGCATCGGTCACCGTTCCGAGGCCTATCATGCCTTCGGTGTGATCGATCTCCTTCGAAAGGCGCTCCACGATATTGGTCTTGACGCGAACGACCCTCCAATTGGAATGCTCCATGTGCAGATGTCCCGGAGCGAAACAGTATACACATCCGTGCTCGCATCCGCTGTAGGGATTGAGACTGTACCTCACAGGGGGGATGGAAGAAGGGTGGAGCGCTTTGGAGCAGGTCACAAGCTCATAAGGTCCGTCCCAGTCCGTGGACTCTACATCGAAGTCGAGTAATGTCGGGACGCGGGCCATATTCCGAGATATGCGGATTTCTGATAAAAGACATGTCCGGTATCATTTTCGATTTTCGAATATAATAAGACAAAAGAGCAAGGGGTTAATATCTTAGACTCATAATTCACGGCATGAAGATCAAGCACCATCAGATCGTCGATCTGACGATTGTGACGCTGTTCACGATGGCCGCTCTCCAGTCGGTACTGTTCCACAACGGTGTCCTGGAGAGGCTGAGCATGGTGTCGGTGTATGTGATGTTGGCCAGTATAATATTCGGAATAATCCTGGCAGTATACATCCATTTCACCAAGGATCAGATATTCGACCCGTTGAGTTCCGAGCTTGATTCGGATCCCGATGATATCGAGGGCTGATAGGGTCAGACTTTCTTTATGGTCTCGAAGGTGCTGAAGTCCGGAGGTTTCAGCAGGGCGTAGATCGATGTCAGTCCGTCATAGAATCCTACAGGTATCGTCAGAATGAACATCATCAGCGATATGGGCAGCGAATGCATGTACGTGGCCCCGAACTGATAGTATGAGTAGAAGCAGAGCAGGTTGATTATCGCTATAAGGTGCGTCATTTCGCTGAGACCGCCTGCGAAGAACATCATGAACGGGAATAGGATCAGGGAGAAGAATCCGAGGAATCCGTTGAGATACATGTACATGTAGAAGATCCAGGTCTTGAAATCCAGTCTTCTTACCACTCCGCGGTTGTTCATCAGGGACCAGAACCATCTGCGTCTCTGCTTGAAGTAATCGGTCACGGATGTGGGAGGTGCGATGTATATGTGGCCGTCGGGTATCTCGCTGAATCTGTATCTCTCGGAAATGTTCAGACCCATTATCAGATCCTCTGCGCCGTAGGTAGCATAATCCCAGCCGATGTCGTATTCGACGTCAGCACGTACCACCAATCCCTCGCCGTGCACGAACTGGGGGCGGTTCTTCTCGTTGCACCTCTTGCACCACGCTTCGCAGTTTGCGATCCTTATGATATCGGACAGCGAAGAGAACAGATGCCTCCCCCATGCGCGGAGACGTATGCATCCCTGGGCCCCGCCGGTATTCAGATAGTATTTGACATACTCGAGATACGGTTTGTCGACTATGCTGTCGTCATCCAGATGGACTATGTACGTTTCCTCTCCGTAGCCCATCTCGTGCATGGCCTGTATGCCGTAGTGCATGGCGCGCATCTTGCAGATGGAACCGTTCGGCGTCTTGTAATCCGAAGGAACGGTTATCTCCCTGCAGCTGTAAGTGAAAGTATCCCTTTCTTCTTTGACAACAAAGATCTCTGAAGCGACGTCGTATTTCCGGATCTTTTTGATTATTTTCTCAACGACATCCGTTGCCATCCCGTTGGTCGTTATGGCGACGATCACGTTGTTCGGCACTTCCAGCCTCATCTTCCTTTCCTTGATCTTCTCGTCGGACATATACAGGCAGTAATCCATCAGGAACAGCTGATAGACCGCGTACGGAAGATAGGTGAGAAGCATGACTAGAAGGACTATCTCCATAGGATCGCATGTGCTGAAATCGGGGAAGAAACCCGCAATCACATACTTAGGTAGTTAGTATTGCGGTTTAATACTTATTAGCGAATACTTCGGTTCTTCAGGTATTTCCCGGTGACGCTCTGCTGGCATCCCATGATTTCTTCCGGGGTTCCGGCCTTGACTATGGTGCCGCCCTCGTCCCCGCCGCCGGGGCCCATGTCCACTATGAAGTCGGCGTTCCTGATGACGTCGAGATCATGCTCGATCACGATCAGCGTAGCGCCCATATCGATCAGATTTTGGAACACTCCCATGAGGGTTTTGACGTCAAGCGGGTGGAGGCCTATGGTGGGCTCATCGAAAACGAAGAGCGTATCGCTCTGCTCACGGCCCATCTCGCTGGCAAGTTTCAGGCGCTGTGCCTCTCCACCGGAGAGTCCGGGGGTGTCTTCCCCCAACGTGAGATATCCGAGCCCTACGTCGTGCAGGAGCTGGAGCCTGTTCTTCACGAGTCTGAGGTCGCTGCAAGCTTCCAGGGCCTCATCGACGCTCAGTTCCATCAGTTCCGGCAGGGATTGCTTCACTCCGTCCTCCCTGACCCTTGTTATCCTGAAAGCGTCGGGGGCGTAGCGCGAGCCTCCGCAATCGGGACAGGGAATGTCCACATCGGGCAGGAACTGCACATCCAGACTAATGGAGCCAGTACCGTCGCATGTGGGGCATCTGAGGGAGCCGGTGTTGTATGAAAGGTCGCCTGCCTTGACACCCATCTCCTTCGCTGCATCGGTCCTGGAGAAGACCTTGCGGAGCTCGTCATGGACATTGGCGTATGTAGCTACAGTGGAGCGTATGTTGATGCCGATCGGAGTGGCATCTATGAGTTTCACGGACCTTATGCCTTCAGCGGACACGGAGGTCACATGGGAAGGAAGAGGTCTGTCTGCCAGTGAGGCCTCTAAGGCCGGAATCAGACTGTCGAGGACCATCGTTGTCTTACCGCTTCCGGAGACTCCGGTGACGGCGGTGAAGCGTCCTTTCGGGATGCGGACGTGCAGCGGTTTGACAGTATGTATCTCGCCCGTATCCATGGTTATCTCGCCCAGGGAGAACAATTCCTCCTGAGATGATCTCGGGCGGAGGGTGACAGGGTTCCCGGCAAGGAACAGTCCGATTATGGATTTCTTATCGGATTCAAGATCCTCAACGGTACCTTCGGTTATCACCGACCCGCCTTCCTGACCCGCTTTCGGACCCAGCTCTATGATCCAATCGGATCTTCTGAGCACCTGAGTGTCATGGTCCACGAGAACTATCGAATTGCCGTCCCCTACCAGATCGTCCATGACGCCTATGAGCCCCTCTATGTTTGACGGGTGGAGTCCGATCGAAGGCTCATCAAGAACGTAGAGAACGCCTGTGGTGCGGTTGCGGACTGACCTTGCGAGCTGTGTGCGCTGCCTCTCTCCCGTGGACAGTGTTGATGTGGGGCGGTCGAGGGTGAGATATCCCAATCCCAGGTCCATCAGGCGGCGGGAAGTGTCATGGAAGCTCTCGCATATGCTGTCGGCCATGTTCCTCATCTCGGAAGGCAGTGATCCCGGGACGCCTCTGACCCATTCTTCAAGGTCTGTCAAAGTCATCTCGCACGCTTTGTCCAATGAGATGTCTCTGAGCAGAGGTGCTCTGGCCTCCTCGGACAGTCTGGTGCCTTTGCAGCAGGGACAGGGGCTCATCTTGAGGAACCTCTCCACCCTCTTCATCCCTTTCTCGTCCTTGACCTTGGAAAGAGCATTCTCTACGGTGTATACGGCGCTGTAGTATGTGAAGTCCATCTCGCCGGCGTTGCCGGATTTCTCGTTGTAGTAGAGCAGATGTCTCTTCTCCGCAGGGCCGTGGAATACGATCTCCCTCTCCTTCTCCGTCAGATCCCTGAAAGGCACATCGGTGCGCACACCCATGTCTCTGGCTATGTCCTTCATCAGCGACCACATAAGGGTCTGCCAAGGCGCTACGGCGCCTTCGTCTATTGTCTTGGTTTCATCGGGAACGAGTGTGGTCTCGTCGACCTCGTATGCTACACCTGTCCCGTCGCAGTTGCGGCATGCTCCGGAGCTGTTGAATGCGAGCTCCTCGGCGCTGGGAGGTGTTACCTTTGCACCGCAGACCGGGCAGTAGATGTCGATCATCGCGGCGAAGTCGATGCTCGGCTCCAGATAATGTCCGTTAGGGCATCTGTGGTTGGCCAATCTTGAGAACATGAGCCTTAGGCTGTTGAGAAGCTCTGTGGATGTTCCGAAGGTGCTCCTGATTCCGGGGACACTGGGCCTCTGATGGAGTGCAAGAGCGGCAGGAACATAGCGGACCTCATCGACCTCTGCGCGAGCAGCCTGGGTCATGCGTCTGCGGGTGTATGTGGATAATGCTTCTAGATAGCGCCTGGAACCTTCGGCGTACAGAATACCTAAGGCAAGAGTCGATTTCCCCGATCCCGATACCCCTGCGATGCCGACGACCTTGTTCAGGGGGATGTCCACGTCGATGTTCTTCAGGTTGTGCATCCTGGCGCCGCGTACCTCGATATGATCAGGAAGTTCCAAACTATCTCCGTTCCGTATAAGCACGGCTCCGTATATTAGGACCATCAAAGGGGTTTAATCTAAATCCCTTAGTTTTAAATCGGTATTCAGGAATTGCATCAGTATCGAGTACCGTCGATACGGAGAGAACCCAATGATAACCGTCGCATCCCTGCTGATATTCATAGGCATGTCGGCGGACTCCTTCGTCATATCTCTCGGTAAGGGATTGGCCACAAAGGGGATGAACTGGAAGAAAGCAGCCATAGTGGGGCTGTGGTTCGGGATATTCCATGCCGTGATGCCGCTGGTGGGATTCCTTATCGGAGCTTCAATATCTGATCTGATAGTCAAGTATAATCGTTGGGTGCTGTTCGGTGTCTTCCTGTTCTTAGGTGGAATGATGATAAAGGATGCCTTCTTCGAAGAGGAAGAAGGCCCTCACACCATCAACGGGGACATCGGAGTCAAATCCATGCTTCCGCTGGCGGTAGCAGTAAGTCTTGATGCGCTGATAGTCGGTGTGACATTCTCTGCAGGAACGGTTAGTCTTATCGAAGGGGATCTGGCATTGGCTGTGGCTAACTTCGTTGCCGGTTTCTTAGGCATGTATATCGGGTACAAGTTCGGGATGAAGTTCGGAAAGATAGCGGTCATCGTCGGAGGCGTGCTCCTTATTCTGAATGCATTCCTGGCACTGTTCGAAGTGGTATGAAAAAGAGAGGCGGCGGGAATCCGCCGCCGGGGTTTGATCACTGAGTCTTGGGTTTGTTCTTCGGCGGGCCCTGATTCTTGTTGCCTTTGGGCTGACCTTTGTTGGCTCCGCCCTTATTTGGACCTTTGCCACCTTTGGCCGGGCCTTTGTTAGCCCCGGTTCTGGGCGGACCGTTGGCGTTCTGCTTCCTGGGTGCGCCCTTTCCGCCGTTGCCCTTAGACTGAGATTTCTCCTTGTCGTTCTTTCTGCGTTCGGTACGCTGCTCCCATTTCATGACGGTCATCTTAGCGTCGCGGTTACCGCGCTCTGCGGCCATCTTCATGTACTTGCGGTACATGTCCACGTTCTCTTCGACAATGATTCCGTCCTTGTAGAACTGGGCCATCTTGTACATAGCCCCTGAGTCGCCGAATTCGCACGCGCTCTTGATGAGATCGAACGATTCCTGCGGATACTGACCGGACTTGTCCTCGTTCGCTATCATTTCAGCGAGCTTCGTACGCGGCTGTCCTCCAGCAGCTGCCGCTTTCCTCATGAGGTCCATGGCAGCCTTCTCGTTCTTCTTGAATCCTCTGCCGGTCAGATATTTGCCGGCAAGGGTGGTCATGGACTGGGGATGGTTGCTGCGTGACATCGCCTTCAGGATATTATTGGACAGGGCCATGTCGCCTCTGCGGGATTTCAGGATATCCAATGCGATCTTACGGGAATCGTTGACCATCGAACTGGAGTATCTGGCGAACCACATCTTGGCCGCTTCCTCGTCCTTCTCGACACCGATGCCTCCGTCCAGCATCATCGCTACCTGGTATTGGGATTTGGCATTGCCTACGGAAGCGGACATCATGTACCATTTGAATGCCTCTTCCGGATCCTTCTTCGTGATCTTGTTGTCGTAGAAGAGGTCCCCCAGCATCGCCATGGCCTTGTTGTGACCGTTGTTGGCTGCCTTGGAGAGATAATGGACGCATTTGTCTATGTCCCTCTCCACTCCGTTCCCGTCGCGGTACATCTGACCGATAAGGACGTCCGCGTCGCTCCATCCCATATCCGAGGCCTTCTGGAGGTATTCCATGGCCTCTTCGTAATCCTTGATGGTGAGGGCGGACTTGAACATCATGTTACCGTAGTTGTAGTAATCGTAGGGGTACTCGGAGCTGCAGAATCCCTTGAGTACCTGGCGGAGCTCCTGGATCTCGTCGAGGGTCTCTCCCTGAAGGGATGCGAACTTCCTCCTGGCTTCGTAGTTACCGGCTTCCGCTGCCTTCTGGTACATCTCCATGGCTTCTTCCGTCTTGCCTTCGGACATCAGTATGTCCGCAAGGTCGTTCAGAGCCATCGGGTGGTCCCTCAGCGCGGCCTCGTTCAGCCATCTGCGTCTCTCCTCCTCGTTCTTCTCCACTCCGTTCCCGTCGCGGTAGAATGTCGAGACCCTGTACTGTGCAGCGGATGATCCGTCGTTTGCCAGGTGAAGCGTCTCTTCGAACGAGTCGTTGATGGAACGCGAATAGGCGTCCACGACCTCCTCTGCCGGACCGTCCATCTTGATGACGCGGTCGGAGAGCCATATGGCACGGTTGCATGTACGCTTTATCGTGTTCATGCTGTGCGATGTGAACAGAACGGTCTTTCCGCTGCGGACCAGGTTCTTGAGATGTTCCGACGCCTTGGATGCGAAGGCCATATCTCCTGTGCTCAGTGCCTCATCTACCAGGAATATGTCCGCATCGACGTTGACCATGATGGAGAACGCCAGACGGGATCTCATTCCGGAGGAGTAGGTCCTTACAGGGTTGTCTATGAAAATTCCCAGATCGGAGTATTCGATGATCTTCTCCAGATGTTCGATTACATGTTCTCTCTGGATGCCGTACAGTTCGCTCCTGAGGATGATGTTGTCCCTTCCGGACATATCTCCGTGGAAACCCATGCTAAGCTCCAGGATGCTTGCGACCTTACCGTGCACTTCGATCGTACCCTCGTCAGGCTCAAGGATCTCGGACACCAGTTTCAGGAATGTACTCTTACCGCATCCGTTGCGTCCGAGGATACCGACGATATCTCCTCTCCTCACATCGAGGTCTATCCCGTCGAATATTGGATATTCCTTCTTCCTCTTGGTGTGTAGTTTGCTTCTTCCGAGACTGGGGTCTATGATGTGATAGGATTTCTTCATCCCTCTGATCCTGATCACAACGTCGTCTTCCACTACAGGGACTTCGGGGACTTCCTCCACAACTGCATTTCCAGGAATTTCTTCCATCACAGCACCTCCGGGAACTTCTTCTCATACCTGAAGAACACATACGAACCGATAGCGAACATGATGACCGCCAGTATGACACTCATCACCAGATATTCAATGTGCGGGAATGTACCGTAGTACAGGATGTCGTGGAACACCTCGACGTAGTAAGTGAACGGGTTGTACCACACGATCGTTGCCAGCAGACCTTTGGCCTCGCTGGCCAGGAAGAATGTGGGTGTGATCCAAATGACCAGCCTCATGGCTATGGTCATGAAGTATCCCACATCGTTGATGAACACCGTGATTGTGGAAATCAGATACGCACACCCTAGCGAGAATATCAGCATCAGGAATAGTTCCACCGGGAGCATCAGGAATCCTGACCAATCCACGTACTGTCCTGACAGCAGGATGACTATGATGATGACCATGTATGCGAATACCACTGTAAGGAATTCGGTCAGGACTGACGATATAACGACCAGTTCCCTCGGGATCTTCATCTTGGTTATGTATTTCGCGTTCTGCACTATGGCTCTGCCTCTTAGACAGCTTGAGATGAATGTTACAGGGAACATACCTGCACTCAAGTAGACCCAGAAATCCTCGAGGGGACGCGGCCTAATGTATGTGAATGTGATGGTCAGGACCACGATCATCAATGCAGGCATCAGCAGATGCCATAGGAAACCGACGTAGGAGTTCTTGTAACGTCCTGCGGTGTTTCTTCTGATCAGGGCCATTAGGATGACCTTGTTGTCATGTATGTCGTGGAACGATTGGATTAGTCTTTTGATGAGATTCGTAGAGATCAGACCCCCCTAAATAGTTTGAATATCCCGATCACAACAAGTATGCACAGGAATATGCCCAGGAAGTTCTCGTAGGGGTATGGGCGTTCTCCCCTATCGTGGATATCTAGGATTGTATATTCGTCGGTCACCACATTTTCCGGAAGTGTGTATCCCTTTGGTTTGATGACCATTATCTCGGCCGGTTCGTCGATGGTGCCTACGTCGAAAGCCCCATCTTCGAATTTCAATTTCTCGCTGTAGATGGAAATCATATACAGTTCATTGTCTTGGTAGAATACATCGCTCTCTATCTCTGTCTGACAGCCTTCCCGGAAGTTGACTATTTCGAGATTGGTGCAGTCAAGGAAAGCTTCCATAGAAATCGTGATTACGGAATCAGGTATATCCACAGATTCTAGTCCTGTACTTGCGAATGCAAGCATTCCTATGGATGCCAGATCCTCTCCCAAGGTTATGTTGTGCAGGTTCAAGCAACCCTCGAAAGCAGAGTCTCCGATTATCAGAAGGGAATCCAGATTGATCTCGCTCAGGGAATAGCAGTCAAGGAATGCTTCCCTAGGGGCCATGACCATCGTATTTGGGAGAGTTATTTTAGTCAGGTATTCGCAGCCCGCGAAAGCACCGGGCCAGATGTCGTTTGTCGATGTATTTATCGAAAATTCCGTATCTTTCTTTCCGGCCGGATATGTTATTAGGCTTATGAAACCGTCGTCCTTGTACAGAACGCCGTCTTCTGATTTGTAAATCGGATTAAAGTCTGTGGTGATGCTTTCCAGTTCTTTGCAGTATGAGAATGCCATGAAACCAACCATCGAGACCGAGTAGGGAATCTCCACTGTTTTGAGGGCAGTCCCCTGTAATGCGCAGCTCCCCAGAATTCTGAGATTCTTAGGGAGGATTATATTGTCCAATGATGTGCAGTCGCAGAACGCATCATCATCTATGATGGCGATGTCATCCGGAAGTGTGTTGTAGCCGTCCGTATTGTTGATCTTCGACAGATTGAGGCAGCCGGCGAAGGCAGAACTATTGATGGCGAAGAGCTGAACCGGAAGCGTAATCTCTTCCAATAAGCACCCGCTGAAACACCGTCTTTCCAGAATTCCAACGGAATTGGGCACTTCGAAGGACAAGTCTGTTTTTCCGCAGGGGTATGTCAACAGGCTGCGCATCGATTCATTGTAAAGGATTCCGTCCATCGATTCGAAGTAAGTGTTTTCGGGATCGACGATGATGGATTCTATGTTCTCGCCCGTGAAGGCTGGTAAAGATATGCTCTGGATATGCTCAGGTATCGTTATCGTTTTGATCCAGTCGAAATAGAAAATCGCAAAAATATCTATGACGGTGTATACCACGCCATCGTGTTCTACGGTGTCTGGAATTATCACATTTTCCACATGATGATCTCCGTCTGGGTAGTAGGAGTTCAGAGAAACGGTTTGATTATCCTCGAGAATGAAGTATGTGAATCCCTGATCATCATCGAAATACGCGGCATCTGCATCCGAACTCAATGCGGTTATGCCAATGGCAAAGAAAACCGCACTCAGTACAGATGCTAGTAATATCCGCGTCTTCATACGCGTCCAATAATATTATAATAAAAAATACTATCGAACCGAAACTTTTTCGGTAATCAGCGCTGGTCCTTAATGCTTCTGTGAACGTCCATGCATGCACGGTACATCTGGCATTCAATCATAGTATACGCAGCGGTACGTGAAGTTCTGAGGTTCTTCGAGAGTCATACGGATCAGCTCCTTGTCAGAAGCGAAGTCGTACACGCACATGCAGACCGCATCGTTCTCGGTACGTCCCCACCCCAATGCATAGGTCTCACCGTACAGGTATTGGGCGGAGCCGCATGCCGATGTGTATTTTCCCTCTATGCGGAAGCTGTCGAATCCGTCTTCCGTCAGAGCCATGTTTTCCCAATCGATCTTGTAAGAAACGACTCTGGTCTTCCCGGTGGAATTATGGTTATCGAAGGCCCTGATGGTATCTCCGTCGACGGTGACATAGTGCTGGCTGGAGGTCTTCTGGTCCGATGTCAGTCCGAACTCATCGGCATTACCGGACAGCTTCCATTTGATCTGATCCGTCTGGACTGTGCGGTCCAGGCCCATGATCGTGTTCAGATGGCGGAATGAGCAGACAAGGGTCCCGTCATCCTTCAGGCGCATGGCGTTGAAGTGGACATAGTCGGGAGCATCCACCTCTTCGTTGGCGAAATCGTTCGCGGTGGCCGAGGCATCGGTTACGGTAAGGGAGTAGAGCTCGGGATAGTCGATGCTCTTCCAGTCCCAGATCACTGTGCCGTTCTGCACCTCCTGGAGATAGGAGTACACTACGTTGGACCCTTCGGGATATCCGGGAATGTTGTAGACCCTGGTCTTGAGATAGCTCGACATTATGTAGTGGTCCAGATCGATCATCAGGAAGTCATGGCCGTCCAGAGGGTGCCCTTTCTCAACTGTGCCAGATGCTTCTAATGTTATCCTTTTCACCTCTTTGAAGTCGGAATCGAGAATCACGCGTTCGCCTGGTGCGAACCCCTCGATTCCCAGCTTATCCCAGTCGGCGTTCTGGTCGTGATAGCTGTAGTAGGTCTTCCCGTCGATCACGTGCTTCTTGAAATCCCAGTAGCCTGTCTTCACGCCGTTATCCGGGGCATCTTCGTGCTTAGACCATACGACGTTTCCCTTCCCGTCAAGCATGATGATGTTCTTGGAGTAGACGAAGGATATGAAGAAGTTCCCTTCGAGGTCGGTCTCACCGGTTATGGTGTATTCCGGAAGGCTGCTGCTGTTATCGAGTATCTTGGGCACGACTATGATGGCGGCGATAGCCGCGATTATTACCGCTGCAGCGATTATCAGGACAGTCCTCTGTTGAACTTCGGCCATGTTCCCTCTCCTCTAAGATGGTCTTTCAAAGGTCGTTTTCACGGTATAAAGTAATCGGATTTGCAGTCCGTTCGGTCTGCATATCTGATGCGTCAGAATCCACTTAGTTCTTCGAGTAGAAAGGATGGAAGGGAACAGCCTTCATCATGATGTACATCCAGACCAATGAGGGCTCCCATTCCGATGTAGGCGAGTGATAGACCACGTCGGGGTTCGACCCATCGTATGAATCGGCTATCAGCAGGCATTTGTCCGGGATGGTGTCTACGACCGTCAGAACATACCTCTCTATCAGGTAGTCTATGAACTCGTCCCTTTCGTGAACCAGGACCTTGGGTATGAATCCTGCATCCAGGGTCAGAAGAAGCGATGCTTCGGACCTTATGTCCTTGGAGAGTTCGACCACGACGTTGTTGCTGTAGGATGATGCCAATTCCTTGATGCTGCCCACAGCCATACCGGATGTGGAGCTGGTCGTGGGCTGATTGAGTTCCAAAGTCTTCTTCCAGTCATGGTGTGGGACGCCGTAGCAGGTACGGATCTGTCCGCTTTTGAGGATGGAAGCTGCGACACCCCTGTCGCTGTTGGCCATCTCTTCTGACGACATTTTCATATTGCCGACGGCGATAGCACGTCCCCTGTCGTTCAGGATACAGACGCGGTCGCCCTTCTTAAGACCGGGTGAAGCTTCCTTGACACCGGTCACCATAAGGCCGTGTCCTTTCTTGATGAAGAATGAGGAGTTGTGGTCGCATTTAACGACATTTTTAGTCATTTTATCCGACACGGCGTCCATTCCGGGGAGGTAGAGGGATACTTTCCCGTCGGTGATGGTACCGATCTTCCCTCCGTTGACTATGATGTCAGAATGTTTTTTCGAGCGATCCAGGAACGACACGCAGTTGTCAGGCAAGAGGATTTCTCCGCATCCTTTTCCGTATGTTGCGTTGATTGATTTGCGGATGGGAAGGATCATGTTCTGCGAGAGCGGGATCAGGTGGCCTGAAGAATCCAGATCCAGCCTTGATACCTCATTCCTGCAGATCGGGCATTTTTTGGATGTAGTCAATAGATTGCACACAAGACACCAATGTATCGTACGACCTTTACCCATGTTGCATCCCTATCTTTTTTTCAATATTACGCTACGACATCGGATTTTATGCTTCCGATATAACCTGTAAATAAGTCCGTTCCATATTTGTCTTCCGATATTGTAAAGACGAACGGGATGTCGCAATGGAAGTCGATGATGGGGTCGGTGTTCAGGACCGCGGTGTTCTTCATAACGATCTCCGTGACCGCAGCGGCCTCCGTACCTTCCTCATCCACCTTGAGTTTGGCCTGATGCTTTCCGTCGGTGATCTTCAGGCAGTCGCCGTCGACGATCTTTGAGAATTCCGCCGCATCGGACATGGCCACATTCAATCCGAGGGCTGTGAACAGTTCCTTCAGGTCGTATGAGGTGTCGACATCCAGCTTGGGGA
>Ga0265299_10002377_pt1 | contig 19523 bp, 10 predicted proteins | sample AusTroGonzalo_MG_4_FD_193485 | JGI IMG/M metagenome (GOLD analysis project Ga0265299, IMG submission 193485) | Bovine rumen microbial communities from tropical cattle in Woodstock, Queensland, Australia - Gonzalo_02 | ecosystem: Host-associated > Mammals > Digestive system > Stomach > Rumen ... | reverse complement strand
TCTGTTTCTGGTTTTTTTTGTGTAACACCATTATCGCAGAAACCCGTCCGCTTTGGGACTTTTTTCTTCCGCTACGCGCCGTTGGTTTCCACTTCGGTGAATCGCGCAATACATCTTACGCTTTGCGGTCATACACCAAATTTATGCTTTTGTGACTTTCTGCTTGTCTCAGACTGAAGGATATTATATAATTTACACAATTTCGCCCCAAAAAGCGAGTCGACAGATTACCCGCGCGTGAGAACGGTGAAGAAAAGTAGCCGTTGCCGCGTCTGGGATAGTGTCATGCGAAAGCCTCGGAAACTTACGCAATGGAGACACGAAGAAGAAGCGCTGCCAGTCCGTGCAGTTTCGCCTCCTTCGTTCGTATCTCCATAGGTCCATCCGAGGCACCTCGCATGATACATCGAGGGAGGTGCTATGTTTCCGTCACCACCCCGATGTCTGAAGAGGAAACAGGATGTGGCGTTTCTTCCGTGCCGAACGCACCATGTCCGGACAAGGTGGCGCGGCAGGAAGAGGATGTCATGACATTTTGTTTCGAAAAGAGCGGAAAGAGGTCGCTCATGGGTGGACTGCGCAGCTGCATTCTGCTGTCGCTGTCGCTTTTGGGGTTCAGCGCAATGGCCATCTCGGCGCCGAGCATAACGTCCTGTTCACGGACATCCTCTACGTCCGTGAGCTTGTCGTGGACGTCGGTGAGCGGTGCCGCGTACTACGATGTCAGACGCAGCTATACATCTTCGTATGGATCGTCGACATCGCTTGGTACCACATCATCGACTTCATACACCGACAGCCAGGCCGGAGTGGATACATGCTACTACTGGATCGTGGCATGGGATAGTTCCGGTGCAAGCGCGACAAGCGGCATGGGTACGGCATCGAGCGGAAGCGGCGGCGGTTCGTCGGGCGGGTCGTTCTCGATCAACGCGTCGGACGGCACTTCGACGGAGGGTGTCATCATCACCTGGAGTTCTCAGAGCGGGGCGACGGGCTACCGCGTGGTTCGCGGAAATTCCTCCAACATGGACAACGCAAGCATTCTGGTTGAGACGGTCACTGGCACGACCTATACCGATACGACCGCAACGGCCGGCACAACCTACTACTACTGGATCGTCGCCAAGAAGTCGTCGGGATACGTGACGAGTTCGTACAACACCGGCTATCGCGCGACTTCCTCGGGCGGTGGCAGCGGATCAGGTTCGGGTAGTGGCTCGGGGTCGGGCAGCGGCTCCTCCTACAACGGGCAGCCCTACACGGTGAAGTTCAACGCGAACGGCGGCACGGGCTCGATGGCGAACGAGAGTTTCGTGTACGGCACGCCGAAGGCGCTCACGATCTGCACCTTCACGCGCACGGGCTACACGTTCGTTGGCTGGGCGACGAGTTCCTCGGCCACCACATCGGCCTACGACGACGGCGAAGAGGTCAGCGACCTCACCACGACCTCCGGCGGAACGGTCAATCTCTACGCGGTGTGGCAGGCGAACGCCTACACCGTCAAGTTCAACAAGAACGGCGGCACGGGGACGATGGCGAACGAGACGTTCACCTACGGCGTCGCCAAGGCGCTCACGGCGAACGCGTTCCAGCGCGTGAACTACTTGTTTTTAGGATGGTCCACGTCGGCCAGCGCGACATCTGCCACCTATACGGACGGACAGAGCGTCAGCAACCTGGCGTCGGCGCCGGATGCCGTCGTGAATCTCTATGCGGTCTGGAAGCTTGTTTTGGAGGTCACGTCGGTCACGGCGCGTCAGCGGTATCCGTGGAACGGGCTCGTCGATATCGACGTCACCTTCAGCGCGGGTGGACTGAGCAAGGTTTTCTTCGAGGTCAAGGACACGGCGGGCAACACCAACCTCAATGCGCAGACTATCTATGTTGGCGAGCCGAGCAACAACAATCGGACGCTGGAGGTGCAGCCGGGCACGCATCGGTTTGTGTGGAATGCTGCCGCAGACTTGGGCTCGGTGACGATTCCCTCCTTCGCCGTCACCGTGAAGGTTGTGGAGAAGAACTTTCAGGTGAACGTGACGGGCGGCACGGGATCTGGGTCGTTCGTGCAGGGATCGTCGGCCACCATCGCTGCGGCCAGCAAGACGGGCTACACGTTTGCCAGCTGGTCGGGTTCCACGGCAGACACGGGGCTCTTGGCGAGCGCGACCTCGGCGAGCACCACGCTCACCATCCCCTCGCGCGACGTGGCGTATGAAGCCACCTACACGCCCAACACCTACACGGTGAAGTTCAACGCGAACGGCGGCAGCGGCTCGATGGCATACGAGAGCTTCACTTATGATGTCTCGAAGGCGCTCACCGCAAATGCGTTCACGCGCAACGGCTGGACTTTCCTTGGTTGGGCCGAGAGCGACGATGCAACCGCAGCGAAATACACGAACGGGCAATCCGTGAAGAATCTGGCAACGGCGGGAACGAAGAATCTGTATGCCGTGTGGGAGTGTGAAGGAGTGCAACTTTGGGAGAATGGTCCCTATTGGGCTAAAAACAATCTCGGCGCAACTTCGCCTGAAGGAACAGGCTACTATTTCTGGTGGGGAGATACGGTTGGCTATAAGCGTGTCGGCTCAAGCTGGAATTCTGTTGATGGGTCGGTAACGGGTTTTTCATTCACAAGCGCAAATTGTCCTACATATAACAAATCACCGTCACAGTTGAAGAGTGCTGGATATGTTGATTCGGAATATCGATTGGTTGCGACACATGATGCTGCAAGCAGGTATCTTGGATTGCCGTGGCGAATGCCGACAGGTAGTGAGATTTCGGCACTTAGGTCTAACACGACATGCGCATGTACGACACGTAACGGTGTGAGTGGAATCCTTATCACCGGTAAAGGCGACTTTGCATCAAAGAGCATCTTCATTCCGTTTGCGGGGGTTGGGTCTGGCTCTTCTCTCTCATCTGGATGGACACGTTCCGCTGGTGGGTCTTTGAGTTTGGGATGGTGTTCTGATGTTAACGAATACGTTCAAAGCGATACTGGAGCTCGTGGATTTTATCATGCACATGAAAAAGCGGATGGGACAAGGCTTGATGAAGAGAACTGGTATATAGGCTCCTACCTTTATAGTAGATACGCTGGTTGGCAAATTCGCCCGGTCATAGGTGCAAATGAGTAGATTACTAAAAGGAGTGAAGCTGTGAATACGATTCCAAACCAACCAACCAAAGGCACTGGCATATTAGTTGGCGTGCTTTCGTGGTGTTTTAACACAAGAAAAATGCGAGAGGAGTTTGCAGAGAAAGAATTGTTCCCTTTGCTATGCCCTGTTATTAAGTTGACCAGAAAAATTATGGGAGATTGCTCTCAGGTACAGGGAATAATTAATCCATCTTTGGTGATAAACATTTCAAAGCAAATCTCGGAACAGTTGTCTCCTACTGCGGCTGAAGCAGGTTGTTATAATCAGGTTATGACTGTAAAGTTGTTTGGTCCTGAATTTGATAAGAAGATTCAAGAGTTGTTGGACATATGTCTGCAAATAGACTGTAGTTCAGCACCGGGCGCCCCAAACAACCAGATCAAGAAATTTGAAATCGAGCCGCTTTGTCGGAAAGCTGAAGAACTTTGGGGGCAGATAGTTGAAATGTATCTAAAGAAGGTCTGTGTTCTGGGATGGTTGGAAAAGAAAAACCGAAAAGATCAGATTGAAATTAGAATTAAACAGTCTGTTGCTAGAGTCCCAGATTGGAATAATCTGTGAATCGCAGAAAGTACAAGGTTGGAATGGATTATAAAATGAGCAGAGCAGGAGCAATATTGTTTGTGTTGGTAGCTTCTGCCGTGTCTTTCGCGGTGGCGGCTGATACGAACGCTGTGACCGTGGCGAAGAAGTGTCAACCGGCAGCTTCTGCGAGTGTGGTTGCTGTGGCGGGGGAAACGGCGTTTGATAGGGCGGTAAAGGCAGAAATGAAGGATGCTGCGGCTGATGCAAAGGCTGAGTACAAAGATCGGTATGAAGAGTTGAAGACGGCACATGATAAGTTTATGGATCGGGTGAGCATCTTGGTGACAATTCTTGCAATAGCAGCAGGTTTTATGGGAATTGGAACTCCGATCCTAGAACGGAATTTTAGAAAGAAAATGGATAAGGCCCAAAAGAGGATAGACGAACTTGAAAAGTTTGAGACTCAATTTACTAAAGACCGGGCTAGAGACTCGCTTGCAATGATGAAATTTGTTTGGGTGGAATTTTTGGTTAAGATGAAGGGTGGGAATGTCGGTGGCCGAGAAATTGCGCATCCACTATATCGATCGGCGGAGGTATTGTGGCAGGCATATGAGATTGGTGACGCACATTTCTTGACTGAAAGTGTTAACACTATTGCGAGGGTGATAAAAGTGTATTGGCGTATTGCTCCTTCTGGAAGTGCTATGGATATTATATTTAAGACTTTCGTCAAAAAGAACAGAATTTTCATTGACTCGTTAAATTTCTATAACCTTGAGAACAAGATGGGTAAAACTTCTTCGTTGGATACTGTCTTGAAGTTCATGAATGAGTTTGGAATAACGATGTTTGGGGAGGTGCGTGGGTGAGTTACGACTCAGCCATAATGCCCCCAGCATTGTGGGATTCGGAGCGGCGCAAGCGTAAGCGCCGTGCGCCAGTGTTGGGCTGTGGTTTGATTAGCCACGGATATACACCCGCCTACGCCATCCTCCTTCGCCGAGGCTTCCACCTACGCCAAGGCTCCGGTGGACAAGACGGAGGACAAGCGGCTACGGCGGGCTGGCGGGCGGCGCTCGCGCGGCATGCGGCGGTCGCGTGGCGACCGCCCCACCGTTGGGCGCTTCGCGGGGAAGGGGCGGGGGCTTGCAGCCCCCGAAGCCCTGCGGGGTTATGTCATTTCTGCTGCCTTGGAGCAGAGGGCGGCGGCGAGGCTATTCATGATGTTGCAGCGAGCGCGCAGATTCTCGCGGGAATCGGGCGTGCCTTGCGGAAAGCCGCTCAAGATCAGCAGGCGGTCGGCGGCGAGTTCGCGGAAATCTTCGGCAGAAGGATCGTAGCGTGGCGGCAGGGAGAATGGCACGGTCTTGATGAAGCGGGCCTGTGGCTCGGCCTTGAGGCGGCGCAGAAGCTCTTTTTCGCCAGGCGAGATGAAGCCGCTTACGGGCACGAGGCCGCGCACGGCGCGCTCCATGATGCTATCGATTTCGGCGGTGGGTATCCATGTCGCGGGCACGGCGCTCAAGCTCGAGCATGTTGCTATCGGCGTGGAATGGGGCGGCTGTGGTCATTGGAACAGGTCGGAATGAGTGCCGGTGCGGGTCAATTCAAGGACAAGGATGCCTTCGTGTATCTGATAGATGAGAAGCCAGTCGGGAGCGATATGGCATTCGCGGTGGTTGACCCAGTTGCCGATAAGCGGATGGTCGTGGTTCTCAGGCGGCAGTTCCTCGCCATTGGCGAGCTTGCTGACGACTGCCTGAAGCTTCTCGACTGGCAGATGCCGTCTCAGCATCAACTTGTAGTCGCGCTTGAACGCGGATGTGTGGCGGACGACATACTTCATTTCGCCAGGTCCTTCCACATCTGCTCAAGGTCGGTGTACGAAGGATGGTTCGGGTCATGCGCGATGCGGTCGCCTTCTTCCATCGCCGCGATTGTTTCGGCATTCGGCAGCGGATCGGCCGAGATGACGAAGGGAATGCGGTTCTCCCGAACCACGGTCTTGATGTACACCGTGATTACAGATGACGCCGAAAGCCCCACGTTGTCGCAGAATTCCACGAAGCGTTTCTTGGTGGGGGCGTCTAGTGAGAATGTCATGTTTGCCATGGTGTTTTTACACTCCTATGAATCGAAAACACGTATATCTTACACTAAATTCACTGGCCTTGTCAAGCGAGCTGCTTGAAAAGAAAGGATTTGGAAAGGATGAAAACGATGAATAAAAGAATGATGATGCTTGTGGCTGGGTTGGCCTGGGCGGGTGCCGCGTTGGCCGCGACTCACGAGGGCGTGCAGCTGTGGGAGAACGGACCGCTGTGGGCGAAGACCAACATCGGCGCGAACTCGCCTACCGAGACGGGCTACTACTTCTGGTGGGGCGATACACTCGGCTACAAGTGGCAGAACTCGCAATGGGTCGCGAGCGACAATTCTGTGAGCGGGTATAGTTTCAGTACCTGCTCGACGGGCGGGAAGACACTTGCACAGCTACAGTCCATGGGTTGTGTCGGCGAAGACGGTAATCTGCTTCCGGCGTATGACGCGGCGGCGATTCAGTGGGGTGACGACTGGCGTGTGCCGAAGGCGTCCGAACTCAAGAACCTAATTGACCTTTGCACCTGGAACTGGACGACCAACAATGGCGTTACTGGGTACACCGTGACGGGCAAGGGTCTCTATTCAGGCAGCAATGTGTTTTTGCCGGCTGCGGGATATGCTTCTTCCACCACGACAGGTGGTGTTTTTAATACGGCTTATCTCTGGAGTGCTACGGTGGATGGAAACGGTACCCCTCGTACAGTAAATCGATCAATCAGTACGCATGCTTATCGTAGTGCTGGCTTCTCTATCCGCCCGGTGAAATCCATGTCGGCGGCGAAGGCGGCTTCGGCGACGGCGCTGGATACGCGCACGGGCACGCGCGTCGCGAAGACAACGGAGTCCATCGCCTACGATGCCGCATGGGGCGGCGCGTCGTCGGGAACGCTCAAGGTCAACGGTTCGGCGGTGTCGGGTCTCTCAAGCAAGGGCAACTACTCCTGGACGCCCAACTCTTCGCAGACTAACTATTGGCAGTTGACCTACACGGCGGGTACGGCCAACTACTCGGCCACGTTCAAGCATTCGGGATACTACGCCATCACCTACGCGAACACGAAGGGGGCGGCGAACACGAACCCCACGCAGTACAACATCGACAGCAGCGTCACCTTCACCGCCTTGCCGAACGTGACGGGCTACATGTTCAACGGCTGGAACCCCGCCAGCATCCCCGTGGGCGGATTCGGCCCCAAGACGGTGACGGCGCAGTGGACGCCGATTGCGTATTCCGTCAAGTTCCACAAGAACGGCGGCACGGGCACGATGGCGGACGAGTCGTTCACCTACGGTACGGCCAAGGCGCTGACGGCGAACGCCTTTACGCGCACGGGCTACACGTTCAAGGGATGGGCGATGACCGCAGGCGCGACGAGCGCGGCCTACACGAACGGGCAGTCCGTCAGCAACCTCACGGCGACCGCGAACGCCACGGTCACGCTCTACGCCGTGTGGCAGGCGAACACCTACTACGTCAAGTTCAATGCGAACGGCGGCAGCGGCACCACGGCGCAGCTCACCTGCACCTACGACCAGAACGCGACGCTCACGGCGAACGCGTTCACGCGCGCGGGGCACGTGTTCCTCGGCTGGATGACGTCGGCGAACGGCACGACGGTCGCCTACCAGAACGGGCAGGCGATACAGAACCTCTCCGCCACGTCGGGCGCGACGGTGAACCTTTACGCCAAGTGGACGGACCGTTGGTACGTGGATGCGGAGTCGGGGGATGATACGAACGAGGGCGCCAGCGAGAATGAGCCGTTCAAGACAATCCAGCACGCGATCGACAAGTCTACGACCGGTGGGATGAAAGTGTTTGTTGCGGACGGCACCTACGCGCCAATCAACACAGGCAACAAGGCTATCACCATCCAGTCGGTGAACGGCGCGGCGACGACGATTATTGATGGTGGGTATCCTGTCGCAACGAATCGTTGCGTGTTTGCCGGAGGGACAGACAATGCGACCAATACAGTAATTTGCGGGTTCACCATCCAGAATGGTTGCACGATTGGTTTCTCCGGTGGCAAAAACGGTGCAGGTGTATCAGGCGGAACTCTCCAAAATTGCATTGTCAAGTTCAACCATAGTGGCGATTTTGGTGGGGGTATGGCGTATTCGGTAATGCGTGATTGTGTTATCTGTAATAATGAAGCTCAATCAAGTGGAGGTGGTACACGAAATGGAGTACTAATAAATTGTATAATCCGGGATAACGAGGCGATGCGTAATGGTGGTGGCACCTCAGACGGAATTTTGCATGGATGTATTGTTAGTAATAACGTTGCACATGCGAGTGGCGGAGGTCTGAGTGGGACTACAGGCTACGATTCTGAAATTGTCGCTAACACTGCAATGTCGAAAGGCGGTGGCATTTACACAGGAAGTTTGCATGGTTGTATCGTTACCAATAATATTGCATACACGAACGGTGGAGGAAGTGACAGTGCAAATGTGACGAATTGTGTCATTGCTGGTAATGTGGCGTACCAAAATGGCGGTGGCGTTTCAGGAGCAATCTGTTATGATTGTGAAATCATTGCTAACACTGCAACAATAAGTGGTGGTGGAATCAATAATTGCAAGGCCTATCGCTGTGTGATAACTGATAATGAATGCGCACTCTCGAGTGAAGGTTATGGAGGTGGTGCTCGCGCAGGCGAGTTGGAGAACTGCCTCATCTACGGTAATAGTGCGACGACTGGCGGTGGCGGAGGCATTTCGCTTGCCATCTGCAGGAACTGCACGATTTATGGTAACAGCTGCAAAAATGGTGAGGCAGGAACACATGCCTGGTTGGTCAATGATCAGCCCGGCGGCACGAATTTCAACTGCATTGTTTATGGAAACATTTCCACCACCCGTCAGGCTGTGGAAATCGACTCCCGCATGGCGTCCTTCAACTGCTGCACCAACGATCCGCATTTCATCCGTGCCGGGGTAGGGGATTTCCGCTTGCGGTACAACTCGCCGTGCATTAACGCGGGCAACAACGCGTATGTGACGAACACGGTGGACTTCGCGGGGAATGCGCGCATCGACAACGGAACGGTCGACATCGGCGCGTTGGAGTATTCCGCATCGGACGATACGAACTTCACCGTCCAGGTGTCGAACGGCACAGGCGGTGCGATCTACTACGAAGGCGATTCGGTGACGGTTGCGGCCGAGGACCGTTCGCCGCGCTATGCCTTCACGCGCTGGACAGGCGATGTGTCGGTGCTTGCGAGTGCCAGCAGCATGACGAACACGTTCACGATGCCGGCGCAGAACCTCTCGTTCACGGCGGAGTACGATGACCTGCAGCAGTATCTCGTCATCGACCTGAGCGGCGGCGCGAATGCGGCAAGCTATCCCGTAAGCTACTTGACGGATGTCCCGTCGGGCGGCTGGACGGACGAATACAAGACGACGAAACTTGTCCTGAGGCGCATCGACCCGGGGACGTTCACGATGGGATCTCCGGACAATGAGGTTGGGCGGAGAACAAACGAAACGCCGCATCAGGTGACGTTGACGCATTCCTACTACATCGGCGTCTTCGAGTTGACCCAACGCCAGTGGGAACTTGTGATGGGGAACCGCCCAAGCGCGTTCTCGAACACTGTCTGCTATGCCACGCGACCAGTCGAGCAGGTCTCCTACAACCAAGTCCGAGGTTCAGAGTTGGGCAAGTGGTGGCCGCAGATGAACGCAGTTGACGAGACGAGCTTTATGGGCAAGTTGCGCGTAAAGACGGGGCGTCTCTTCGACTTGCCGACTGAGGCGCAGTGGGAGTATGCGTGCCGCGCTGGTACTGTGACGGCGCTCAATTCCGGCAAGAATCTCTCGGCGCTTTCCGGCGTTGACGCCAATATGGCCGAGGTCGGACGTTATTACTATAACAGCGGAAGCTACAACAGTTCTTACGACTTCAACGGTAGTACCGATGAGACAGGAACGGCGAAGGTAGGATCGTATCTGCCGAACGCGTGGGGACTCTACGATATGCACGGCAATGTGGGAGAGCTTTGTCTTGACTGGTATCAGGAAGCGGGCTTGTCTGCCGCGACGGACCCCGTTGGTCCAGAGACTGCTACCCAGAGAAGCGTGCGTAGTGGTAGTTGGGCGAACTATTCCGATCATTGCCGCTCGGCTATGCGAAAGATTTCGTTGGCACCGTGGGCTACTGGTACGAGTCGTGGCCTACGCCCCGTTATTAATTTCGCGAACTTTAGCTTGAACCAGGTGGTGAATCTTTCGGCGTCGGATGGAACTGATCCGGATGGGATCCTCCTCACATGGACCGCAGTACCGGGTGCAGAAAAGTATTTGATATGGAAGAGCGAGACCCCGAACTTTTCAGATGCTACCGCCGTGAATTTTGCGACGACGAACATGTATCTTAGTGGTGCGTATTCGACCAATGTCTATTGGTTCTGGGTGCAGGCACAGGTTAATGGCAAGCGCGGGAAGGAAAGCGGCGTCGACTCTGGGTATCGGGTGCAGTATCAGCTGACGGTTGTGAACGGAACGGACAGCACGAACTATTATGGAAACACTACGGTGCGGATTACAGCCAACGCCGCGCCTACCGGTTACACATTCAAGGAGTGGACCGGTGCCGCCGCAGATGTCGCGCTCTTGGAGAGCAAGACTTCTGCTTCGACGAGGTTCAAGATGCCAGGGCGTGCGGTGACGCTGACCGCGACCTACCAGCCTAACGCCTACACGGTGAAGTTCAACGCCAACAAGGGCACGGGGACGATGTCGAACGAGTCGTTCACCTACGATACCGCCAAGGCGCTGACGGCGAATGCGTTTGCGCGTACGGGCTACACCTATCAGGGCTGGGCGACGACGGCCGCGGGCAGCAAGGTCTATTCCAATCAGCAGGTGGTGAGCAACCTGACGGCGACGGCGAACGGGACGGTCAATCTCTACGCGGTGTGGAAGGCGAACAGCTATTCCGTCAAGTTCAACGCAAACGGCGGCACTGGGACGATGGCGAACGAGTCGTTCACCTACGATGCGGCGAAGGCGCTGACGGCGAATGCGTTTGCGCGGACTGGCTACACGTATCAGGGCTGGGCAACGGCCGCCGCGGGCAGCAAGGTCTATTCCAACGGGCAGACCGTGAGCAACCTGACGGCGACGGCGAACGGGACGGTCAATCTCTATGCGGTGTGGACGGCGAATCCGTACACGGTGACGTTCAACGCGAACGGGGGAACGGGCGCGGCGATGCCGTCGCAGAGCTTCGCCTACGACACGGCGCAGAACCTGTCGAACGGAAACTACACGCGGACGGGCTACACGTTCCTCGGATGGTCCGCGAATCCGAACGCGACGAGCGCGACATACGCGAACGGCGCGTCCGTCTCGAACCTCGTGACGAGCGGCAATTTGGCGCTCTACGCCGTATGGCGTCCGAACGTCTACACGATCCGCTTCACGCCCAATGGCGCGGAAGGCGCGATGGCGGACCAGTCTGCGACGTACGACACGGCGACCAACCTGACGGCGAATGCGTTCACGAAGGACGGTTTCGGTTTCGTGGGTTGGACAACGGGAGGGTCGCCGTCCTTGGCGACCGTGTCCTACACGAACCGTCAGCAGGTGATCAACCTCGCGACGAACGACGGCGCCGTGGTGACGCTGACCGCGAAGTGGACGGACACGTGGTACGTGGATGCGACGACGGGCAACGACGCGAACGAAGGTACGAGCGCGGAGCAGCCGTTCAAGACGATCCAATGCGCGATCGATAAGTCGGTGGAGGGGATGACGATCATCGTCGCGGACGGCACGTACGCGCCAATCGACACGGGCAATAAGTCGATCACCATCCAGTCGGTGAACGGCGCGGCAACGACGATCATCGACGGCGGGTATCCCGCCGCGACGAATCGTTGCGTGGTGGTGGGGTGGAATGTAAGCAAGACAAATACAGTGATTCGCGGATTTACTATTCAGAATGGATGTACGTCTGGTACTGGTGGTAATAACGGTGCAGGAGTAGCAGGCGGTACGCTCTATGACTGCGTCGTCAGGTACAATCATGGAGGCGGCAGTGGTGGAGGTGTTGACTGTTCGACGATGTATAATTGCACAATTTCTGACAATGACACTGCGAATAAGGGCGGTGGTGCGTTTAATGCCATGTTGACAGATTGTCTGCTCGCAAATAACACTTGCACTGCTAACGGCGCGGGGGCCAACGGCGGTGTGCTGGTCAATTGTACTGTGATTTCAAATCGCGCAGAGCAGGCGGGTGGCGGCGTGTGCAATGCTGTACTGACGAACTGCGTCATTTGCGATAATATAGCGTTAAAGGGTGGTGGTGGCACCTATCAGGGAAACCTGTATGGCTGTGTTGTTACAAACAATATCGCATACCAAAATGGTGGCGGTATCCATAGTTCAATCGTGACGAATTGTGTCATTGTTGGCAATACTGCGTATCTGTCGGGCGGAGGTGCGTCTGACGCTACCTGCTATGAATCGGAGATTATTGGCAACAAGGCGGATCGGAGTGGTGGTGGTGCTAATTTTAGTAAGTTCTATCGCTGCGTCCTGGCGAATAATGAATGTGCAACGGCATCTGAAGGTTACGGTGGTGGTGCGTACCGTGGAGAACTGGAGAACTGCCTTGTCTACGGCAATCATGTGACGAAGGGCGGTGGCGGTGGTGTTTCTCTCGCCGTCTGCAGAAACTGCACCATCTACGGTAACAGTTGCAAAAACGGAGAGGCCGGGACGCATGCTTGGCTTGTTGACGGTATGCCCGGTGGTACGAACTTCAACTGTATCGTCTATGGGAACACTTCCACTTCTGGACAGGCTGTGGATATCGATTCGCGCATGGCGTCCTTCAACAGCTTTACGGGCAATCCGCGCTTCGTGGACGCGGCGAACGGCGATTTCCGTCTGTTGGGTGACTCGCCGTGCATCGACATGGGCAACAACAGGTACGTCTCGGGCGAGACGGACATTCGCGGCAACGCGCGCATTCAGAACGACGTTGTCGATCTCGGCGCGTACGAGTTCACGCTCCCGACGGCGCTGGGCGACGTGCCGGTGGAGGGGACGGATGCGGCGATTCCGGTGGAATGGCTCGGCCTGTATGGGTGCGTGGACGAGGATTCGACCCCTGCAAGCCTGCAGACGGTCATGGCGCAGGCGGGAGAGAACGGACATCCTCTCTGGCAATCCTGGGTCGCGGGATTGAATCCTCTTGTTCCTGATTCCCAGCTACAGGCCGACATCGCGGTTGTGGACGGCGAAGCCGTGATCACATGGTCGCCCGACTTGTCCGATGCCGAACCGAAGCGCCACTACACGGTAATCGGCAAGACGAACCTCACCGATGCGGCGTGGGTGATTCCGGTGAACGAGGCGCACCGCTTCTTCAAGGTGACGGTTACGATGGGCGAGCCCGGACTTGCGAGGGACGTTGTGGCGACGGCTGGGACGTCTGCCGAGGACGTGTCGATCTCCTGGAGCGCCGTTGATTGGGCGGTTGGCTATAACATCTACCGTTCGACGGTCGAAAACTTCAGTCAGGCGACGTTGATCGCATACACGACGGATACGGCGTACGCGGACGCGACGGCGCTCCCCGGCACGTGGTACTACTACTGGATCGTCTCCGTGGCGAACGGTGGCGAGTGGAGGACGAGCGAAAGCGCGGCCGGAAATCGTCCGATCGGCGTGCCGCAGAATGTTGCGGCGTCCAAGGGAACTTCCGCGGACTGGATCACGGTGACGTGGAATGCCGTTGAAGGCGCGGTTTCGTATCGTGTTCTCCGTGCGACGACGGATTCCATGGGAGACGCCGTCGAGGCGGGGACGTCGGCCGGCACGAGCTGGATGGATCTCAATGCGGAGAACGGCGTCTCCTACAACTACTGGGTCGTCGCGGTTGGCTCGAGTTTCGAGAGCGAGGCTTCGGCTTCGGATGCTGGCTATCTGCGTCTTGCGGCGCCGGTTGGCGTGACGGCGTCGAACGGCGGCTTCGCCGACCGCGTCAAGATCGCGTGGAACGCCGTGGCGGGGGCCAGCCACTACCGCGTGTACCGCAGCGCGTCGGCAAGCGGCTCGAAGACGCCGGTCAGCGGCTGGCAGACAATGCTCAACTATTCCGACACGACCGCCGAGCCGGGCGTGACCTACTACTACTTCGTCGTTGCGGCGGCGGACAACGAGGGCCGGAATGCGAGCGGCTACAGCGCGGGCGCGGCCGGCAGCCTCAAGATCGGCGCGCCGACGGGCGTGTACGCGACGGACGGCACGTCGGCGACGTGCGTGACGGTGTCGTGGAACGCGACGACAGGTGCGGAGGGCTACACGGTCTATCGCGGGACGACGAGCAATTCAGATGCGGCGCAGGTTATCCTTTCGACGTCGGACGTGACGATCGACGACACGACCGCCGCGCCGGGAACGCTCTACTTCTACTGGGTGACGGCGACGAATGCGGTCTCCGAGAGCGCGAAGAGCGCGGTTGAGACGGGCTTCCGTTCGATTGCCGCGCCGACGGGCGTTTCTGCGACGACCACGTCGGGTACGGCGGCGGTGACGGTCTCGTGGACGCCGGTCGACGGCGCGGTCTATTACCGCGTCTATCGCGGCACGCGGACCGGCAGCGACTACGCGGTCGAGATCGACACCACCACGGAGACGACCTACGCCGATGAAAGTGGCGCAGCAGACAAGACCTACTACTATTCGGTGAAGGCCGTCGGCGCGTCCTGCGACAGCAACTTCAGCGCGTTCGTGGTCGGCAGTAGATAGCAGGCGGCGGAAAAATGTGATATAATCTTCACCATGGAGACGGCCTGACAGGAAAACTCAAAGAAAGGAAGAAATCCATGGTGGAGGAAAAGGCATTTGACGGAAGATCATATGCTGGAAGTCTGAACATGTGGAAAATGGCCACGACGGCGGCGTTTGCCGTCTGCTCCGCGGCATTCTCCGCGTCGCCGCCGGCAACGGCTCTGGTTACGGTGGACATGGCGCAGGAGATCGGCCCGATCAAGCGCATGAACGCCGTGAACAACGGCCCGACGGTCAAAAAGCCCGGCGGCGACCAGATGCGCGGCAACTTCGAGGACTACAAGGCCGCGAGGATTCCGTTCGCGCGCACGCACGACTCGATCAACTGCGTCTCCGGCGGCGCCCACACCTGCGACATCAACGCGATCTTCCCGAACTTCGACGCCGACGAGAACGACCCGAAGAACTACGACTTCGTCTTCACCGACCACTATCTCGACAACATACGCCGCGCCGGCACCGAGGTGTTCTACCGTCTCGGCCAGACGATCGAGCACGGTCCCAAGAAATACGGCGTGCTGCCGCCGAAGGACTTCGCCAAGTGGGCGAGGATATGCGAGCACGTGATACGCCACTACAACGAAGGATGGGGTTGGGGAGTCGACAAGGGGTGGACCGTAAGGAACATCGCCTGGTCGAACCAGTTCAACATCGTCTATTGGGAGATATGGAACGAGCCGGATCTCGATCCGTCCGACGGCGAGCCGCCGCGCAATCCACGCTGCTGGGGCGGCACCGTCACCAATTTCTTCCAATTCTACGAGACGGCCGCAAAGCATCTCAAGGGCAAGTTCCCGAACCTGAAGATCGGCGGACCCGCACTTTGTTCGAACCTCAAATGGGGAGAGCGCTTCATGCGCTACTGCCGCGACAATGAAGTTCCGATGGACTTCTTCTCGCATCATACCTACGCCACCGAACCCAAGCAGATCGCCGAAAGATGCACCGCCGTCAGAAAGCTTCTGGACAAGTATGGATTCGAGAAGACGGAGTCTATCCTCAACGAGTGGAACTACGTGAGGGGCTGGACGGACGACTGGGTGTATTCGCTGGAGGTGGAGTCCGGCCGCTTCAACCAGAAGGGCGCGGCGTTCATCATGGCCACGATGATCGACTGCCAGTCGCGCCCGCTCGACATGCTTATGTTCTACGATGCACGATCCTCCTGTGCCATGGACAACCTGTTCAACATGAACACGCTTTGGCCGATGAAGGGCTACTATCCGTTCCCGGCGTGGGCGAAGCTGGTGGACCGCGGCACGCAGGTGTCCTGCACCGTCCGCGAAGGGCGGGGGAAGTGGTCCGACGCCAACACGGGGACTGTCTTCAAGAGCGAATCCGGCAAGCCGACGGGCTCGTTCCGCGCGGTGGCCGCGAAGGGCGCCGAGGGCTCCGGCGCGCTGATCGTGGCACGCTACTCCGACGACAACAACGTCACGGAGACGGCGAGGGTCACGATCGTCGTGCCGGGCGCGCCGCTTGCTAAGGCGCGCTGCCTTCTCACGGACGCCGTCCGCACGTTCACCGAGGTGCCGCTCGAGCTCCAGGCCGACGGCTCCGCCGTCGTCCGCATGCAGCCCAACTCCTTCGCGGTCGTCGAGTGGTGAGGAGGCATGCAGTCATGAAGTTCTATTTGCAGTTCTTGCAAAAGACTCACTTCTTTTGATCCGACGAAGATCCTCTCGACCGCGCAGTTCTCGGCGGAGGACGAGACGCTGGGCCTCGCCTCCGCACCGATGTTCTACCGCATCGACGTCGAAGATAATGGCGTAACCCCGCCGTGAAAGGAAAGCTCTAATGAGTGTGTTTGAAAAGTTGATATCCGAGTTCGCCACGATGACTGGTCTGGAGATTGCGCCAGACGTCAACGAGTCGTGCACTCTTGAGTCGAATGGCGTCATCATCACCATCCAATACCGAAGCGATGCGGATGACGTGGTGATATTCGCGCCTCTCGCCATCCCGGAGAACGGGAGCTATTCAAGGTCTGCGTATGAAAAAGCACTCTCGCTCGCCTACGACGGACAAGGAACGGGCGGGGCGTTCCTGGGGCTGTTCGACGGCGCGCTTATCCTGTCGCTTCACTTGCCGATGGAGGGGCTGGATGCGCCAACGCTTGGCGTTAGGCTCACTGCGTTCGCCGATGCCGCTGAGAGCCTAAACGCCGAAATCGCCGTCGTTCCCGAAGACGTGGCCGAACCGGCGAGAATCGACGGCTTGGACTTTTCTTGTAACCAAGCTTCGATTCGTGTGTAAACGAGTCAGAAAGGAACGAAAACCATGTCACTGACAGTTGCACCGCGAGTTAATCTGGACGCCCTCAAGAGCCTTAGGGCCGACAAGCAGTATTTCCTCTCCTCAACCACCGGAGAGATCAAGGAGGCGAGCATTTGGATGCGTATCAAGTGCGCCATCGGCGTTTCCAGCGCGCGCCAGAAAGTCTCAAATCTAGTCGATGCCGTGCGAACTTCCCTGCTCAACGCCGCCAAGCTGAACAGCAGCTCAGCGCTTGAAACGGACATCAGAGCCGTGAACCTGAAGTACATGGTCGAGGGCAGCGTCATCAAGGACATCGCGAACCGCTTCTCCGAGCAAAACGCCGACGCGATGGCAAAGGCGCATGCCTGTAGCATCATCTCGTTCAAAACGCGAATGCTCGTCGGGCAGCTGAATACGAACCACATCAACTTCGGGGATTTCAATGCGCTGGAGAAGATCGTCAGACATGCCTTCAAGCCGCAGCTGGAAAGGCAATTTCCAATGGTGGTCAAAGACGGCAAGAGAGTCCTGGACGCCGGAGAATTCAAGGCTTCGCTGAACGATGCCGCCAAAGACGTGAAGGATATCCTGGATGAAATCGCCAGGGCAAATCCGGCCGGCGGCATTATCGACAATCTATATGCCGACCATGTCATCAAGACGCTCTTCAACGAGGACGGCACGCGCAACGGCAACCCCATCAGCAGCCTGAAGTCAAAAACCCAGGTGCAGGTCGAATACACGTTCATGGTCAAGGGGCAAGAGCTTAGCTCCAGAGCGGGGTCCGTGTATGACAGACTCGTGGAGATTGGTAAAAAGAACGGCAGCAAAGACTTCCCGGCCGAGATGATCGAGAAACTCCTCGGATTCTGCGGCAATGACAGGGATCTGCAGGAGTACGTGATTGAAGTCGCTCCTGAGCTTTGCATGGACTCCAACTTCTCTTTGCGCACTGACGACGTGATCAAGGCGAAAATCGCCGCAATCAAGGAAACCTTCGAGGAAATACGCAAGATCGAGGAGGACATCCCCGGATGCGGTAAAATGATCAAGGACAGCATGACGCTTCTGGGCTCGTCTACATTCCCCAAAGGCGTGTTGACGACGATGGCGGAATGCGTGAAGAGCGCAAAGCTCAACGCACTCGTATCCCTGAACAGCCTTTCAAGCGCCGATCGTATTTGCGAGGGAGTTGAAGACATCCGAAAGGTCGTCAAAGAGTTCGCGAAACGAGGCAAGGATTATGAGGATGGCGGGCCGATCGCAATGGCCGGGGGTGGTGTTATTGTCGCCATGGTAATTGCGAAGGCCGGTCCGGGGTTCGAGGCGCGTTTGCCCAACATCATCAAGGGGACGGAATTCGGCAAAATGCTGGCCTTCACATCACGGGTGCAAACTGATCTTGACCAAGGTAATGCTACCATGTCTCGGAAAAAAGAAGCGATGCAGATCCTCGAAGGATACATGAAAATAGTCGACTTCCTTGTGAGAAACACCAAGATCAGCTGTGGCGAGCCACTCGCTGTTGGAGAGTATGCCGACGAGGATATCGATTACAACGACGAATCTGTGGGGTACATGATAGGGCTGCTGAACGAGCTTACGGAGAAGGCATAGCAGGAGGCTGCCCATATATTGAGCATGGAAGCGTGCCTCACGCCTGAAATACAGAGTGAGGCACGCTTCCATGCTCAAAACGTCATGTCCAGAAGTAAACGCGGTTTTCCTTCCTAGGAAGGAATGGCGGGAAATGTCCCGCATTACAACTCCACTCAGTGTTCTCAAGGACTAAACGCAAGAGATTCTTGCGGTTGCTTCTGGACTTCACAGACGAATCGCGGGCCCTGCGGGCACATCTCCGTTTTTCACCTGTCTCGGAGTTTGAATGGGAATGGTGTGCGGTGAATTACGGAGATGCTCCTCGGGCGGGCGCATCTGCGTAATTCACCATACTCCGTTCCAGACGAACCTACAGAACTGTCATGCAGAACGTGTCTGGTCCTGCAGGCCGTCTACATCTCTTCTAGATAAACCATCATCTTCTCTGGCAAGTCCATCCGCCCCTCTGAGCGATCCATCTGTCTCTCCGGACGGAGAACCACATTGTATTGGGCTTTGATAGCCACTTTGTATTTGGGGCGAAAAACCGCATTGTATTTCTGGCGGAGAACCGCGTTGCAGCGGCGTGTAATCTGGTTCAAGCGCCTTTGCCAGCACACCGGCCAACGCCATCGCACTCCCTCCCGCCTTCCTGGCCTCTGCGAGAATCCCCCTCGCCCTCCCTTTCGCAATACCCATCCATCCGAGAACTTCGTCCGAAGTGAATTCTCGTTTAGGCTCTTCAGGTGCGGCCGCGCCTTTTGCGGGCGTCTCCCCCTGCGGCGGCAGCACGGCCGCGGCGGGCGTGGGGTCGGACACGCCCGTCGCCTGGCGGAACCTCTTCGCGAGCGCCTTGTAGTGCATGAGCCGCTTGTAGTGGTGATACAGGTCGCTGTCGTTGTCGTGCAGCCACTTCCGTATCCCGCCCCTGCGCCCGACCACCTGTCCGCCGGCCACTATCGCGGAGTTGTCCACATAGCATTCGAGGTCCTCCAGCATGGAGCCGAGGCGCAGCGCGGCCTCAGGCGAGTCCTTCCTGTG